>Ga0208062_100004_pt1 | contig 93047 bp, 83 predicted proteins | sample DeeseametaMP0261_FD_184217 | JGI IMG/M metagenome (GOLD analysis project Ga0208062, IMG submission 184217) | Marine microbial communities from the Deep Atlantic Ocean - MP0261 (SPAdes) | ecosystem: Environmental > Aquatic > Marine > Oceanic | place: South Atlantic Ocean | collected 2011-01-01 | reverse complement strand
CCCCCTGCCGCTGGTGATGGAAGCCATTGGCGGCTTGCGCGCCTACGTTGAAAGCCAGTTGTCCATGGGGCTGGTGAACTCGCCCATGCACAACGCGCGGATCCGTGTCAGCAGTGGCAATTATCTGACCGCCAAGCCGGTCGGGGTGCTGGATGGTATTGATTACGGCTACACCGGCCGGGTGCGCCGGGTCGACAGCCGGGGTATCGAGCAGTTGCTGGAACTGGGCCACATAGTGCTGCTGCCGCCCATGGGCTATTCACCCACCGGCGACGCCTTCAACCTGTCCTACGAGGATGTTGGCAGCCAGGTGGCCGCTGCGCTGCAGGCGGAAAAACTGATTGTCTTCATTGATGACGAAGGCCTGCTGGATGAGGACGGCTCGCTGATCCGTGAGTTGTCTGCGCGCCAGGCTTCCGAGCGGTTGAACGACAACACCGTGACCGGCCACGATGCCGCGCTGCTGAAAGCCGCCTGTGATGCCTGTGTTAAAGGGGTGCGCCGGGCCCACATTATCAGCTACGCCGAAGACGGCGCCTTGCTGGAAGAACTGTTCACCCGGGACGGCTCCGGCACCCTGGTGAGCGGTGACAACTACGAGCAGATTCGCCAGGCCCGGGTGGAAGACATCGGCGGGATCCTCGAACTGATTCAGCCACTGGAAGAGCAGGGCGTACTGGTGCGCCGCTCCCGGGAAATGCTGGAAACCGAAATCGACCGGTTTGTGGTGGCAGAACGGGACGGCACCATTGTGGGTTGCGCTGCCCTCTACAATTACCCGGATGAAGGCGCCGGCGAGCTTTCATGCTTCGCCGTTGACCCGTCCTATCGCCGGGCAGGCCGCGGTGACGACATCCTGGCTATGGTGGAAAAACTGGCCCGCAGCCAGGGCATCCGCAAACTGTTTGTGCTCACCACCCAGACCGAACACTGGTTCCGGGAGCGGGGCTTCGAGCCGACGGCCGTGCAGAACCTGCCGGGGCCCAAGCTGGCGGCCTACAACACCCAGCGCAACTCAAAGGTGTTCGTCAAACCGATGTGACAACTCCGCCAGCCGGGCCCTGCGTTTCGGTTCCGGCTGGCCGGACAGCTGTTCCACTTGCCGGTAGAGTTCCCCGAAGTTGTAGTCCAGCTCCCGCAACAGTTGCCGGAACGCCGGCACATGCTGGTTGTACTGCCGGAACAGCGCCAGGTTGGCGTTGTTCAGCTGCACCGGCGGCGCCCCGAAAGGGCCGGGCTCCGGGTAGTCATCGGCCAGCCGGGCATAGGCCTGCGCCAGTTGCTCCAGGTGTCCTGCCTTGTGTTCACGCAGTTGTTCCGGTGTCAGCCTGTCCTGCCGGTTGTACAGCTGCTCCAGCTCTGCCGTAGTGGCCTCAACCAGGGCCAGGGTTTGGTTTCGGTGTTCCTGCCGCAGCAAGGCCAGGTCAAAATCTTCCGCACTGTTCTGCTGCTCCAGCCACAGGCGCAGCCCTTCCAGTTCCACGGCGGTCGCAAAGCTCTCGTTGAAGGCGGTATCTTCGGCCATGTAGACCACCTGGTGGGCCAGTTCGTGGAACATCAGCGCTACCATTCGGTCATCCGACAGGCGGGTAAAGCCGGTGTGCAGCGGGTCATCAAACCAGCCCAGTGTTGAGTAGGCCGTCACCCCGCCAATAAAGGTGTCGTAGCCCTGCTGGCGGAACCGGGCCTCTTCCTTGCGTGCCTGTTCGAGTTTGAAGTAGCCTCGGTAAGCCTGGCAGCCGAGCACCGGATAGCACCAGCGGTGGGGTTCCAGGGAGAACTCGGGCACCGCCACCAGGTTGACCACCACCCAGGGCCTGTCCAGTTCCACGAACCCGGTAAACGCATCGCCCACGGGCAGGTCGAGCCGGTTGCGGGCGAAGCGGCGGGCAGCTTCGGCAAGCTCGAGTTTCTGCCGCAATTCCGGTGGTGTATCCGGCTGCTTTTGCAGGCGCTCTACCGGCTCGCCCCGCATCATCAGCGACAGGTGGCCGCCGATGGCCTGGCTGTAGTAGCCGAAAGTCGAACACCCGGATACACCAGCCAGAAGTAGTAAAAGAAGATTGATCTGAATAAGCTGTTTCATGACATGGAATGTTATGATGAAACACTCGCACGGTCACTGAGCAAATGCATTGCCAGCCATCGCCGTCGAACCGGTAACCGGCCAGGATGTCCATGGAACCCAAAGAACGTCGCAGCAGCACCCGACAGCCCATCAAACTCGCAGCCCAGCTTGATATCGGGACCGGTAATCCGTTGCCGTGCCAGATTGCCGATTTCTGTGCCGAGGGCATGTACATTCGTTATTCTGCCGAAACCTCCGGCAAGATCGATCGGGCGTTCTCGGGTGATGCGCCGCAAGAGCTGGTGGTGCGTTTTCGCGGGCTGGAAGGTAACCGCCGTTACGAGCTGCATGTGACACCCACCCGCCGTACGGAAGGGGCCATGGGCGTCAGTTTTACCCGGTCGGACCCCGAGGCGGTCAACGCCATGCTCAAGCTGTGCGGCGCCAGCCGGGAACAGGATCGCTCCTCCCTCAAGGCGCCTTCTGACCGGGTCCAGTTTGTCTTGCACCAGGCCGCCCGGGCAATTACCCACTACATCGAACCCCTGATGGATGCCTGCATCGTTCAGATGGGTGAGGGACTGCAGGCTGCTGCCAAGAAGGCTTCCCATGACCGGCAGGCCAACGAATACCTGGAAGCGGCCGGGCAGATCCACAGCCGCCAGCGGGTTATCTGGCACCAGATGGCGGCCAGCCTGCAGTCCCCCCTGAAGCCCGAACCCAAGGGCGCCCCCGGCGCGGCGCTGTCGGTGGTCGACAAGAACGAATTTGAGGAATGGCTGGCGGTACGGGTGATGGTGACCCGGGCCGACACCCGCTATCGCGGTGACTTGCTGCAGCTGAAGCTGCGCCTGGATCACCTGCAGGTGGCCAACCGTACCGGCCACCATAATCCGCTGGGGCCGGCCCTGGTCAGCGAGGCGTTCCATAACGCCCTGGGGCAGCTCAACCTGTCCCGGGATGTGGAAAAAATTTGCCTGAAGGTTTTCGAGCTGACGGTGCTGAAGGAACTCGGGCCCATGTACCGGGAACTGAACAACATACTGATTCGCCATGGTGTGTTGCCGGATCTCGACCTGTCCCGCTACCTCAGTGAACAGCCCGATCCCCGGCCAACCAGGACGCCGCCGGAGCCGAAGCCGGCCGAGGAGCCGAAACCGGCTGTGGACGATCAGCAAAATACTGCGGACCAGAACAGCGACCCCGCTAACCGGCCAACCGGTGACTTCCGTGGTTATTCCCAGTCGGCCCGGACGGCGTTCGCCACGGTTCGCAACCTGTTGAGTACCCTCCAGGCCAGCCGGGCGGCCGCCGGGGAGCCGGCAACCGGGATGTTCCCCGCCGATGCCCGGCCGCTGTCGCCGGGTGAGCTGTACCGTGATCTGCAGGAACTGCAGCTACAGGTTGTCGGTGACGAAGACGATACCGCATCCCTGAAAGAGCGGGTGCTGGGCAAGGTTCGGGAAAATGGCGAAGACGCCGGCCTGAACGAGGAACAGCAGGAAACCCTCGATGTAGTCGACCGCTTTTTCCAGAGTGTGTTATCCAGCCCGAAACTCAGTGAACACGCCCAGGCCATCATGCGCCGGCTGGAAGTGCCGGTACTGAAGGTGGTGATGCGTGATCCTGCGTTTTTTGAGGACCATGGCAGCCCGGTTCGGGAAGTGATGAACCGGCTGGCCCAGCTGGGTATCCGGGGCGGCCGGATCAACCCGGTGGTGCAGCGCCGGGTTGATGAGCTGGTGCACCGTATTGCCACCGAGTTCGAGCAGGACCCGGCGATGTTCGAGCAAACGCTTGCCGAGCTGGACGGGCTGATCGAACGCCAGAACCAGATTTATCGCCGCAACGTTGAGCGGGTGACGGCGGCGGCAGAGGGTGCCCAGAAAGTATCCGAGTCCCGGGCGGCGGTCACTGAAGCGGTCAACCGCAAGATTGCCGGCTGCCGGGTGCCCAGGGCACTGATGACCCTGCTGGAAGGCGGCTGGCGTGACCTGCTGTCGCTGACCTGGATCCGCCAGGGCCCGGACAGCCAGGCATGGGCTGATTACTTGGAGGTGATCGACTCCCTGCAGGCTTTCGGTGAAGACCCGCAGATGGAGATCAACCTGCCGGAACTGCTGCGGCTGATCCAGGATGGCCTGGCGTCTATTTCCGGTAACCATATGCCCTCGTCCCGGATTCGGGAAGAACTCAAACGGTTCCTGGTGCGGTCGCCGGAGCAGCCGCCTGAAATGGTGGATGTGCCCGAGGCAGAGCCGGAGCAGGATGCGTCAGCACAGGACCAGGATGGCCTGAGCGAACTGGAGCGGCGCAACCTCCAGCGCTGGATTACCCGCGCCCAGCAGTTGCAGGGCGGGCAATGGCTGAAGGACCTGAGCCAGCCGGAACAGCCCCAGCATATCAGGCTGGTGTGGGTTGCCCGGGGCTTCGGCCGCTTTGTCTTTGTGAACCACCAGGGCATGAGAGTGGTGGAGCTGGGCCTGGAAGACCTGGCCCGCCAGATGCGCCGTGGCGTGATTGTGCCGGATGCCGAGTATGATCGGCCGCTGGTGGATGAAAGTATCGACCGCATGGTCAAGGATGTTTACGACCAGCTGTCCTGGGCATCCAGCCATGACCAGTTGACCGGCCTGCTGAACCGCCGGGAATTCGAGCGTATGCTCGACCAGCAACTGGCGGGACGGGAAGAAAACCTGGCCTTGCTGTACCTGGATCTTCGGGGTTTCCGGCTATTGAACGACACGGCCGGCTACCAGGCTGGTGATGAAGTGCTGAAACGCCTGGCGGATATCCTGTGCCGGCAGGCGGAGGGTGGCCGGCCGGTGGCGCGCCTGGCGGGTAACGAATTTGCCATGCTGGTGCCGGCGGACAAGGGCAACAGCATTGCCAAGGCGCTGATCAGCGCCATCGAAACCGATGTGTTCGAATTCGGCGGCAACCAGTATGCGTTGTCGGCGAACGTGGGGCTGGTGCCGGACCTGCCGGTGCTGGTCAATGGCGAGCGCTGGTTGCGGGCCTCCGAGCAGGCGCTGACCGCCGCCCGCAAGAAAGGCGAGGGCACCATTGCCGAGTATGCGCCGGACAAGGCCGACCAGGACCGCCAGGAACAGATTGCTGCCCGGCTGGCGAACCTGCGGGACCCGGGCGACGAGCGCATGTTGCTGCGCTGCCAGAAGATTATCCCGCTGCATGGCAAAGCCAGGATGCCGTCCCAGTACGAAGTGCTGATCAGCATGTACGACGACAGCGGGCAGCTGATTACCGGGCGGGACTTCATCCGCATGGCCGAGCGCTATGACCGGATGCAGGTGGTGGACCGCTGGGTGGTGGGCCACATGCTGGACTGGTTGCGGGAAGAGGCGCCGGACCCCGGCGCGGTGGGTGGAATCTGTATCAACCTGTCCGGTCACTCCCTGAATGACCAGTCGCTGCTGGAATTTATCTATGAAAAGCTCAGCAAGCAGGATGCGCCCATTGAACGGCTCTGGTTCGAACTGACAGAAGCTTCGGCCATCAATGACCTGCAGGCGGTGGCCGACTTCATGGCGGAAATGAAGGAGCTGGGTTGCCGGTTCTGCCTGGGTGACTTCGGTAGTGGCCCCAGCTCGTTCCAGTTCATGCGTTCGCTGCCGGTGGATCTGATCAAGATCGACAGCGCCTTCACCAGCCAGCTGGTGGCCAGCGAGACTGACCAGACCATGGTGAAGTCCATGGTCGACATGGCCCACTACATGGAGCGGGAGGTGATTGCCTCGCAGGTGGAGTCCCGGGGCGTGCTGGACCTGTTGCGACAGTTGGGTGTGGACTATGCTCAGGGCTTTGTGATCGAGAAGCCGCGGCTGCTCGACAGCCTGACCTGATCCGGGAGCTTTGCCGTTTATGTCCAAACGCCATCCTGTTATAGCCGTTACCGGGTCCTCCGGAGCGGGCACCAGTACAACCGGCCAGATCTTCAGCCGGTTGTTTGCCAGTGAAGACATCAGCGCGGCCATGGTCAGCGGCGACAGCTTTCACCGATATACCCGCGAGCAGATGGCCCGGCTGGCCGCCAAGGGGCAGTTCGGCGAGCGCAACCACTTTGCCCTGGCGGCCAACCACATCGACCGCCTGGAAGCCTTGCTGTACGACTACAGCCATACCGGCAACGGCCGTTATCGCCACTATGTCCACGATGAAGACCGGGAGCTGATTGCTGCCGGTTTCAAGCCCGGAACCTTCACCCCCTGGCAGTCATTGCCGGCGGATACCGATTTACTGTTCTACGAAGGTTTGCATGGCGGGGTGGTCAGCGAAAACTACAACATTGCCCAGTATGTGGACCTGTTGATCGGCGTGGTACCCATCGTCAACCTGGAATGGATCCAGAAGATTCACCGGGATACCAACCAGCGGGGTTACAGCCCGGATGCGGTGGTCAAAACCATCATCAACCGTATGGACGACTACGTGCACGACATCGTGCCGCAGTTTTCCCATACCCACATCAACTTCCAGCGCATCCCGCTGGTGGATACCTCCAACCCGTTTATTGCCCGGGATGTGCCTACCGAAGATGAGAGCATGGTGGTGATCCATTTCCGGGAAGCCACCGATGTCGACTTTGCCTGGCTGCTGCAGGTGATTCCCCACAGCACTCTGTCCCGCCACGATACCCTGGTGATTCCCGGTACCAAGATGCCCCTGGCCATGGACCTGATCGTCCGGCCCATGGTGCAGAAGCTGATGGCCGGCAAGGCCTTCGCCTGAAGCTCAGGCGGTCAGGTGGCCGCTCTGGTAATCCTTCAGGGTCTGTTCGATTTCTTCCCGGGTGTTCATCACAAACGGGCCGTATTGCACGATCGGCTCGCCGATCGGTTTACCGGCTATCAGCAGCACACGGGCCGGCTGTGTGCCGCCCTCCAGCATCAGCTCGTCACCGTCATCCAGCACACTGGCTGCCGACGCCTGCAGCCGGGTGCGCTTGCCCCCCGTGATCAGCTCGGCATCGCCTTCGTACAGGTACAGCATGGCGTTGTGGCTGGCCGGTACCGGCAATGACAGCTGGCTGCCGGGCTCCAGGTGAATGTCGGCGTAGATGGCATCGGTACTGCCGCCGGTGACCGCACCGGACACCTGGCCACCGCTGAGGGTCATCTCGCCGGCAATCAGCTTGACGGTGGCGCCGCCCTGACTGAAGGCAGGAATGTCTTCGGGCTGGATATCCCGGTAGCCGGCCGGTTTCATTTTTTCCGCCGCCGGCAGGTTCAGCCACAGCTGGAAACCGCGCATCAGGCCGGATTCCTGCTGCGGCATTTCCGAGTGCACAATGCCCCGGCCGGCGGTCATCCACTGTACGCCGCCGTTGCGCAGGTTGCCCCGGTTACCCAGGTGGTCTTCGTGCAACATGTGGCCTTCGATCATGTAGGTGACCGTCTCGAACCCCCGGTGCGGGTGGGCGGGAAAGCCGGCAATGTAATCCTGGGGCTGGTCAGAGCCGAACTCGTCGAGCATCAGGAAGGGATCCATGCGGATGCTCTGGCGCTGGCCCAGGGAGCGTTTGATTTTTACCCCGGCACCATCGGAGGTCTCCAGTGCGGGGATAATCTGTTTCAGGGCGCGATGCGTCATGGTGTCGTCCTCTCGGTTAGCAATGGTTCCATTAAACCGGGGCGACGGGCAGGATGAAAACGCAGAATTCTGGCGGGAGGGATCAAAAAAACTGAAGGAGCGGCCGGTGGCCCGTCCGGGCCACCGGCAGGGCCGGATTACTCCACGTTTCGGGAGTAGAAAATCTCCAGCATTTCACGGCGCAGACGGTCTTCGATCGACTGGGCTTCGGCCGGGTCCAGTTCGCTGGCATTCACGCCGAATACATAGTTATCCAGGTTGAAGTCCTTCAGCATCATCTTGGTGTGGAACAGGTTTTCCTGGTACACGTTCACGTCGATCATCTGATAGGCGTTCTGGGTGTCTTCGGTCAGGTAGTTCTGGATCGAGTTGATGTCGTGGTCGATGTAGTGCTTGGTGCCGTCTACATCGCGGGTGAAACCCCGCACCCGGTAGTCCACGGTCACGACATCGGAATCGAAGCTGTGGATCAGGTAGTTCAGTACCTTCAGGGGTGAAATCAGGCCGCAGGTGGACACATCGATATCCGCCCGGAAGGTGCTTACGCCGTCGTGGGGATGGCTTTCCGGGTAGGTGTGAACGGTTACGTGGCTCTTGTCCAGGTGCGCAACAATGGTGTCTGGCAGCGGGCCCGGCGATTCCTCGTTATTGGCTTCACTGTCGGTCACTTCGTGCTCGGCAATCAGCATGGTGACAGACGCGCCATGGGGCTCGTAGTCCTGGCGGGCAATGTTGAGGATGTTGGCGCCGATGATCTTGACCACGTCTGAAAGGATCTGGGTCAGACGCTCGGCGTTGTACATCTCGTCGATGTAATCAATATAGGCTTCACGCTGTTCTTCGGTCTGCGCGTAACAGATATCGTAGATATTGAAGCTCAGGGACTTGGTCAGGTTGTTGAAACCGTGTAGCTGGAGTTTGGTTTCCATAATAGTTGATCACCTTTTGCGCAGACCTTTAAGAAAGTTGCGTATTATGCATACCGTATGTGTCATTGGATAGTCGTTGCAATGACTTTTTCCAGCCGGTTATTCCGCCTCGTGGATCTCGTAACTGTGGCTGATTTCCACGCCTGCCTTGCCCAGCATAATCGATGCCGAACAGTACTTTTCTGCCGACAGGCTAACTGCCCGTTCTACCTGCTTTTCTTTCAGGTTGTGGCCGGTTACCACAAAGTGCAGGTGAATCCTGGTGAACACGGAAGGCACGGCATCGGCCCGCTCGGCCTCGAGCTCGGCGTGGCAGGCGGTGACGTCCTGACGGCTCTTTTTCAGGATGCTCATGACATCAAACGACGAGCAGCCACCCACGCCCATCAGCAGCATTTCCATGGGGCGGGGGCCCAGGTCCTGGCCGCCGTGGTCCGGCGGCCCGTCCAGTTGTACGGTGTGGCCAGTGCCACTGGTGGCTTTGAAGCTGGCATTGCCGGTCCAGTCAACGGTAGCTTTCATCGGTGTCTCCATCGGCTATTCGGGTATGGTGGGGAATGCTAGCACAGTTGCCCGCAACCGGCCTTCTTGTTATAAGTTGCCGGGCACATCAGTAAAAACCCTAACCTGCAGGGAAAAGCGGGGATATAAAAAGATAAGCACTGCCAGACTCTGAGGAGGCACGTCTCGCATTATGGCTACTATCGTCAAGCCGGTTGAGCAGAAGACCAAGCATCTCGATTATTTTCTTTCCCAATGCCATCGCCGGCGCTATCCCGCCAAAAGCACCATCATCTATGCAGGCGACAAAAGTGACTCCCTGTTTTACATCGTCAAGGGTTCGGTGACCGTTATCATTGAAGACGACGATGGCCGGGAGATGATCATGGCCTACCTGAACGCCGGGGACTTTTTCGGCGAAATGGGTCTGTTCGATAACATGGATTCCCGCAGTGCCTGGGTCAAGGCCAAGACCGAGTGTGAAGTGGCGGAAATCAGCTACACCAAGTTCCGGGAAATCGCCCAGCAGGATCCGCGGGTGCTGTATTTCATCGGTGAGCAGATGGCAACGCGCCTGCGCCAGACCACTCGCAAAGTGGGTGACCTGGCCTTCCTGGACGTAACCGGTCGGGTGGCCCGTACCCTGCTGGACCTGTGCAAGGAGCCGGATGCCATGACCCACCCGGACGGCATGCAGATCAAGATCACCCGCCAGGAAATCGGCCGCATTGTCGGCTGTTCCCGAGAAATGGTGGGCCGGGTACTGAAAACCCTCGAAGAGCAGGGCCTGGTGCGGGTGAAAGGCAAGACCATGGTGGTGTTCGGCACCCGGTAAGGTCAGTCCATCAGGGCGACGGATTTAATCTGCATCCAAACCTGCTGGCCCTGCTCCAGTTGCAGCTGGTGCAGGGAGCGGGTGGTCAGGCGGGCCAGGAAAGCGGTTGGCCCGGCTCCCAGGCGTACCAGGCTGGTGCCGGGGGTTACCTCGGTATCAATCTGGTCGATACAGGCCGGTAACAGGTTCTGGATGCTCTGGACCGGATTTTCCTCCAGGGCAAGGCTGATATCCCGGGCCAGAACCTGTACCCGCACAGTCATTCCCTCACTCAGGTGATCATGGTGGCGCAGCCAGAGTTCGCCGCCATCGAACGCCAGCCGGCACAGGTGCCAGCGGGTATCCACCTCGATAATCTTGCCTTTCAGAATAACCCCTGCATTTTCTTCCAGCCGGAACGGGTGATCGGTGTGGGCCAGGGTTTCCTGCAGCGGGCCCTGGGCAACCACCCGGCCCTGATCCATCATCACGATATGATCTGCCAGCCGGGCCACCTCGACGGTGGAGTGGGATACGTAGAGCACCGGCAGCTCCAGGCTGTCCCGCAGCCGTTCCAGGTAGGGCAGGATGTCCTGTTTGCTCTGCTGGTCCAGGGCCGTCAGGGGCTCGTCCATCAGCAGCAGTCGGGGGCTGGTGAGCAGGGCCCGGCCGATGGCCACCCGCTGGCGCTCCCCGCCGGATAACCCGGCCGGCATCCGCTCCAGCAGGGGCGACAGGCCGAGCCACTGGTGCACCTGTTCAGGTTCTATTTTCCGGTGGGCTTTGGGCACCCGCCGGTATCCGTACAGCAGGTTTTTACGCACCGACAGGTGGGGAAACAGGTTGGTTTCCTGGAACACATAGGCCAGGGGCCGGTGGTGCACGGGCCGGCTGAGTTTTCCGGCCTGCCAGGGTTCGCCCAGCACGCTCAGGTGACCCTCGGCAGGCTGCAGGCCGGCGATGCAGCGCAGCAGGGTGGTCTTGCCACACCCGGAGTGGCCGAAGATCGCGGTTATCCCGGAGCCGGGCAGGGTCAGATCTACATCCAGGGTGAAGTCCCCCAGCTGGCACCGGAGGCAGGCGTTGACGGTACCGGTCATTTCACCACTCCCGGCTGGTAGCGGCCATTCAGGGCGTACAGGCTGACCAGCACCACAAAGGAAAACGCCACCATGCCGGCAGACAGCCAGTGGGCCTGGGTGTACTCAAGGGCTTCCACATGGTCGAAGATGGCCACCGACAAGACCTTGGTTTCTCCCGGAATGTTGCCGCCAATCATCAGCACCACCCCGAATTCACCCACGGTGTGGGCAAAGGTCAGTACCGCGGCAGTCAGAAAGCCCGGACGCGCCAGCGGAATCACAACCGAGAAAAACCGATCCCGGGGCGAAGCCCGCAAGGTGGCGGCGGTCTCCAGCAGGCTCTGGTTGATGGTCAGGAAAGCGGTTTGCAGGGGCTGGACGGTAAAGGGCAGGGAATAGATAACCGACGCCAGCACCAGCCCTTCGAAGGTAAAGGGCAGGAGGCCAAGCCCGAGGTTCTCCATCAGGCGGCCCAGGGCACCGTCCGGGCCCATAACGATCAGCAGGTAAAAACCCAGCACCGTGGGTGGCAGTACCAGTGGCAGTGCAACCACGGCCGAAACCGGCTGGCGCAGCCAGTGCCCGGTGCGGGCCAGCCACCAGGCGATAGGCGTACCAATCACCAGCAGCAGTGCGGTGGTGATGCCTGCCAGTTTCAGGGTCAGCCAGACGGCCTGCCATTCCGGGCTCATGAAGTCTCCGCCAGTTCAGTGGTTGGGCTGTTCAGGAATATCGTAGCCGTCTTCACGGATGATCGCCTGTGCCGGTTCGCTGGCGAGAAACAACATCCACGCCCGGGCCGCCGGATTATCCTCGCCGTGGCCCAGCAAAACAGCCTGTTGCCTGATGGGCGTGTGCAGATCATTCGGTACCAGCCACAGGGAGCCTTCCTCCTTCCATGCCCGCGTTTGGGCCAGTGCTACAAACCCTGAGACGGCATTGCCGGTGGCGACAAACTGGAAGGTCTGGGCAATGGAGTCGCCGCTGACCAGCGCGGGCCGGAGGGCTTGTGCGAGCCCGAGATTCTCCAGCACTTCCATGGCAGCGATGCCGTAAGGGGCGGTTTTCGGGTTGCCGATGGCCAGCCGCTCGGGTTGTCGGGCCAGCCAGGCCGTGCCATCGGTAAACAGATCGGGGGTTCTGCTCCAGAGCGCCAGCCGGCCCTCGGCATAGTCAAATCCTGTGCCGGCGACCGCCAGCCCCTGTTGTTCCAGTAACCGGGGGCGTTCCCGGTCTGCCGCCATAAAGGCATCAAACGGCGCGCGATGGCGGATCTGGGCATAGAGTTTGCCGGTAGAGCCGTAGCTGATGCGCAACTGGTGACCGGTCTGTTGTTCGAACAACGGCGCCAGCCGGTTCATGGTGCCGGTGAAGTTGGCGGCTACCGCCAGGGTGGCCGTTTCCGCGAGGGCTGCAGAATGGAAAACAAGCAGGGCAGTGCCGATCAGGCCGGCAAGGGCTCGGTGCAGGCGTTTTCCCGAACCGGAATACATTGCAGAAGGTGTTGCCATACGTCCTCGGCATTGAGTTCATTCAGCATCTCGTGGCGGCCTCCGCCAAACAGCCGGAAGGTCACCTTCTGGATGCCGGCTTCGCGGATCGCCCGGAAGTGCTGGCGGATACCCTTGCCCATCTCGCCCACCGGGTCATCGGTGCCGGCAAACAGGTGTACCGGAAGATCCTGCGGCCATTGTCCGGGATTGATGCCAAGCATACCAGTGATGAAATCATGCCACAGGCCGGCGCTGCACTCGAACCCGCACAGCGGATCTGCCCGGTAGCGGTCCACTTGTTGCGGGTCCCGGCTGAGCCAGTCGCAGTCGGTACGGTTAGGGCGGAAGTGCCGGTTGAACTGGCCGAAGGTCATGGCGCTTATGAGTTTGCTGTGGTGCCGGCGGCCCCGCAGCAGACGGATCAGCCAGACCAGTGCGGCGGACGCCCGCAGCTGGGGTTTGTGAATGCGGTTGGTGGCACTGAGCACCAGTGTGTCGAGCTTGTCGCCGTGCTGCGCAGCATAGCTCTGGGCGATGAACGACCCCATGCTGTGGCCCAGCAGGGTGACCGGCAGCTCCGGAAACTGCTGGCGGATGTGATCCACCACCAGGCCGAGATCGTCCACCATTTTCTGCCAGCCCTGATGGTCTGCGTAGTGGCCCAGGTCTTCCGGACGGCAGTCCGGTCCATGGCCCCGGTGGTGATAGGTGACAACCGCCACGCCCTGATTGCCCAGCCAGCGGGCCAGGCCGGCATAGCGGTTGCCGTGCTCGGCCATGCCGTGGCTGATCACTAAAGCCGCGCAGGGGGTGTCCGGGCAAAAAAGGGTGCCGGTTATCCGGTGTCCGTCAGTGGCGGTCAGGTTCAGGGTGGTTTCGCTCATGCAGGGTGCCCGGTTGTTCGCTGTTGCTGATGGTCGGGCGCTGCCACTCCGGTGGTCGCCACAAATGTCCGAGACGGGAGAGTAGACCGCCCGGGCGGCTCATGTCGCGGAACATGTCCACATATTCGTGGGTCCAGAGCACAATCAGGTTGGTGGAATGGATTTGCCGGGTGATGCCGTACTCCGGTGGATTGGCATCGTTTTCCGGGGCAAAGGTGCCGAACAGCCGGTCCCAGATGATCAGGGTGCCGCCGTAGTTGCGGTCAATGTATTCTGGGTTGCGGCCATGGTGTACCCGGTGGTGGCTGGGGGTATTGAACACCCGTTCGATCCAGCCGGGCAGCCGGCCCACCAGCGTGGTGTGCACAAAGAACTGGTACACCAGCGAGAAGGCATAGGCCACGCCGATCCACACCGGGTTGAAGCCGATCAGGGCCATGGGCAGGTAGAACACCCACATGCAGTTGAAAATGTTGGTGGCGTTCTGGCGCATGGCAGTGGAAAAGTTCATGCGTTCGGAGGAATGGTGCACCACGTGGGCCGCCCAGAACCAGCGCATGCGATGGCTGGCCCGGTGCATCCAGTAGAAGCAGAAATCCACGCCCAGGAAGGTCAGGAATCCGGTCAGCCAGTTCAGTTCCAGCTCGAACAGGCGGTAGTGGTAGCAAAGCGCGTAGACAGGGAAGGCAATGATGCCGGCAAACAGTAACTCGGTAACCTGGTAACCGGCGCCGAGGGCAAAGTTGCGGATGGCTTCGGCGGTATCCATCAGTTTCGGGTCGTGACGGATTTTCCGGTACTCCCAGAAGGTAATACCGATAAAGATGGGGGTGGCCACCATGAAAATCAGCTGCCGCTCATCCAGGGCCAGCCACGGAGCCAGTGTGTGCCAGAGTGCCAGCAGGCCGCTGTCTTCCAGTACGGCCCGCATCATGTCGAGTAATGCCATGGGAAACCTGTTTTGTTTTTATTCAGGTTTTATCTTGTCATAACCAACAATAAATGCACTGTCCTGTTGCGACAGCGGAGGTGGCCTTTTCGGCCAACAGCCCCGGTTACCGGTGCTTTTGGTATACCTGCACCACCGGCTCCAGTTTCGGACGCCAGTCTGCCAGCCAGGCCTGCACCGGTTTCGGGATCTTTGCCGGCCTGGGCCAGGGCACCGGGTATTGCTCGGGCTGGAACAACGGGGCCAGCAGCGCTGCGGCGGTCAGGTCAGCCCGGGTGAACCGGTCACCCACCAGGTACGGCTGCCGCTCGTACACCTCTGCCAGCTCGGTAATCAGTTGCTCCAGGGTTTCCTGCGCGGCATCGGCGGTCTTCTGGTTAATCTTCATCCAGTTGCGCATGATCTCGTCCACCCGGCTGAAGGCCAGGCTGAGCAGGATGCGGTTGTAGAACGGTGTGCCGGCAGCCAGCAGCGGCACCACAACCTTCGGCCGTTGCAGGAAGTAGTGGTAGACCCAGGTGCGGATGGCCGCGCCAGCCAGTTCGTCCAGCTTTGTCTCCCAGCTGCGAACCTGTTCCTGCAGGGCCGGGTCTTCGGGCATCAGGGCGGGTTCCGGGAAAGTTTTATCCAGGTAGTCCAGGATCTCTGAAGAGCCCTGGATAATCTGGCCATCGTGGTCCAGCACCGGCACCGAGGACCCGGCCCGGGTAAGCTTCTTGATGGTTCTGCTGTGCTGCCCGGGTAGCAGGTTGACCGGCTGGTACTTGATGTCCTTGTAATCCAGGGCCCAGCGAACCTTTTCGGAATAGTGGGAGATGCAGAATTGGTAGAGTTTCATGGCCATGGTGATGATTCCCCTGAAATAGATGGCGCAAGGTTACCCTGTGCGGCCCCGGTACCACAACAGGCCGGTTCCGTGTGACTGGGCATGGTGAAACTGGCCCGGAATCTTTAGACTAGCGCCCCGGAGTCTGGACCAAAATAGGACGTTGTGATGTTTAAGGGACGAATTTTTTCGCTGACCATTCTTGGCGGCTGCAGCCTTGTACTGGCAGCCTGCGCTTCCCAATCCAAAACCCTGGCCCTGTCGGACTATGGCAGTTATCGCTGCGGCCAGCTGGATATCCGGGTTGCCCCGGCTGAAGACGGCCAGCTTCTGGGCCTTGAGTATCTGGACCGCCGCGTATTGCTGAAACCGTCCCCCACCGACACCGGTGCCCTCTACGTGGCTCCGGGCGATACCTCCACCCGCTTCCTGGCCGAAGGCAAGCGGGCAACGCTGACACTCAAGGGTGATCTGCTGCCGGAATGCCTGGAACCGGGCGCGATAGAATCCCGGTTTGAGGCCATCGGTGCCGACCCGGACTGGTCGGCGCTGATCGAGAACAACCGGATGACCCTGACCCCGCCGTACCAGCAGCAAGCGCTGAACGAGATCTGGCTGACCGAAACCCTGGCCAATCGACACGGCCGGACGTTTGAAGCGAAAACCGAAGCGCAGTCGCTGGAAGTGCGGGTGGCACACCAGCTGTGTGAAGTGGGCCTGGACAAGCGCCAGTATCCGTCCCAGATCCGGCTGACCCTGGACGGCAACAGCTTTGAAGGCTGTGGCGGCGACCGGGAGCGGCTGTTCCGGGGTGTGCAGTGGGTGGTAGAAGACCTGGCCGGTGCCGGGCTGATCGACCGCTCCATGGTTACCCTGCAGTTCCTGGGCAATGGCCGGGTAGCCGGGCGTGCATCCTGCAACCGGTTTATGGGCAATTACCGTTTGAGTGATGATGGATTGTCGTTCAGTACCCTGGGCAGCACCATGATGGCCTGCGCGCCGTCGCTGATGAACCAGGAGCGCAAGTACCTGGAATTGCTGGGGCAGGTGGTGGATGGCCACATCGGTCGCCAGGGTGAATTGCTGCTGGAAACCGGCAACGGTGAGGTGATCAAGGCGTTCCCGGCGACGACCGACAACCTGTAACTCTCTTCCCCGGCCCGCCCGGTCAAATTTCTGCAGCATTTGCCGTCTACCCTGACAGGTCGATGCTGCAGAGAGACCAGCCATGACCGAATTGCGGGCCCTCACCCCCCACAGTGCCATTCCCGAACAACAGGCCGGCCGCGACCGCAACCAGAAGCGCCTGTTGCGCAGCTTCCTGCCGGAACTGGTGCAGCTGGAGCGACAGCTGGCCGAAGCCCCCGAACAGGTCACCACCACCGTCGCCGGCGAGGTTGCCGTGCGGGATCTGCACTTGCCCATCTACCGGGTGGACCTGGGTTCCACCCGGGACGATGTGCCGGCGGTGCTGATTGTCGGCGGAGTTCACGGCTTAGAGCGTATTGGCAGCCAGGTGGTGATGGCCTGGCTCGATTCCTTCCTGGCCCGGCTCGGTTGGGATGACCACCTGAACGCCTTGCTGGAGAAAGTCCGCATCACCCTGCTGCCGATCCTGAACCCCGGCGGTATGTACCTGAACCAGCGGGGCAATCCCAACGGTGTCGACCTGATGCGCAACGCGCCGATTACCGCCCAGGACCAGAGCGCCTTCCTGCTGGGCGGCCAGCGCTTGTCGCCCCGCCTGCCCTGGTACACCGGCGATCCGGAGCAGGGCATGGAGCCGGAGAACCTGGCACTGGAATCGGTGATTCAGGACCTGCTGCCGGGCCGGCCCTTCAGCGTGGCGCTGGACTGCCACTCCGGTTTCGGCTGGCAGGACCAGATCTGGTTTCCCTATGCCTACCGCCGCCGGCCCATGCGCCGCATCGGGTCGGTGATGGCCCTCAAGCTGATCTGGGAACAGGCTTACCCCAATCACCACTATCGTTTCGAACCCCAGTCGGCGCATTACCTGACTCACGGTGACCTGTGGGATTACTTCTACAAGCAGGTCAACCGCAGCAGTGACGGGGTGTTCCTGCCCCTGACCCTGGAAATGGGCTCCTGGAAATGGGTGCGCAAGCGCCCGCGCCAGCTGCTGCGGCTGGACGGGTTATTCAACCCTCTGGTGCCTCACCGCCATCAGCGGGTATTGCGCAGCCATCTGAGCTGGATGGACTTCCTGGTGAATGCGGCCGCCAGTTACCGGAACTGGTTGCCGGAGGGCGATGAAGAGTCCATGCTCAGGGAAGCCGCCATCATGCACTGGTACAGGGATAACCGATAACATGCACTGGATCCTCCTGCGGGGTCTTACCCGGGAGCGGGCACACTGGGGCGACTTTCCCGAACGCTTGCGTGCGGCCTTTCCGGGCCAGCATTTCCACCTGGTGGACCTGCCCGGCACGGGCATCCATTACCGGGAAGCCAGCCCGGCCACAGTGCGCGCTATTCGCGAGCAGGTGTGCCGGCAGGTGAGCCATATTCCCCGGCCGTTCAGCATCCTGGCGTTGTCTATGGGCGGCATGGTGGCCCTGGACTGGGCCCAGCATGCCGAGCCCGGGGAATTACAGCACCTGGTGCTGATCAACACCAGTTCCGGTTTCAGCCGGCCCTGGCAGCGAATGCAGCCGGCGGCCTGGCCGAAGATCCTGCGTTTACTGGTTCGCCGTGAACTGTTCCATCGGGAACGGGACATCCTGCGCCTGACCTCCAACCGGGATATTCCCCTGAGCCTGTGCAAGGCCTGGTACAGCATCCAGCGCCAGCGCCCGGTCTCGTTCACCAACGCCCGCAACCAGTTGCTGGCGGCTGCCCGTTTCAAACCCCTGGAAAAGCGCCCGATGGCCGATGCCCTGATACTGGCCAGCAAGGGCGACCGGATTGCCAGCTGGCACTGCAGTGCCGAACTGGAACGGCGCTGGTGCTGGACCCTGAAGCTGCACCCGGATGCCGGCCACGACCTGCCGCTGGATGAGCCGGTGTGGGTAATCCGGCAAATGGGTGACTGGATACCCGGCACCCGATAGTTTCTTGACGCAACCGTTTTTTCCGGTCAACCTGCTGTATTCAAAGCCCGTTTTTCTGCCAGGGAGCCAATAACAAGATGAAAATTTTCGAAACCCGGACTGCACCCAACCCCCGCCGCGTGCGTATGTTCATGGCCGAGAAAGGCCTGCTGGACAAGGCGGAATTTGTTGAGATAGATATCCAGAAAGGCGAGAACCTGACGCCGGAATTCGTGGCCCGAAACCCCATGAAGAAAGTCCCGGTGATGGAACTGGACGACGGCACCTGCATTGCCGAAACCATGGCCATCTGTCGCTATTTTGAAGAAGCCTACCCGGATACCCCGAAACTGATGGGCGAGACCGCCGCCGAGAAAGCCCTGGTAGAGCAGTGGCTGCGCTGGCTGGAGTTCTATTTCTTCATGCCCACCGGCATGTGCTTCCAGCACACCACCGGCTACTTCAAGGACCGGATGAACCCGATCAAGGAATGGGGCGAAGAATGCGGGCAGGGCGTGGAAAAGTTCATGCACTTCCTGAACAAGCACCTGGAAGGCAAGGATTACATCTGCTGCGACCGCTTTACCGCGGCCGACATCAACGCCTTCACCACCGTAGCCTTCGCCCGGGTGGTGAATATTCGTATCAAGCCGGAGCACACTAACCTGCAGGCCTGGTACGACCGCATCAAGGCCCGGCCTTCGGCCCAGGCTTGATGCCAGCAGCCAGGATTGCCCAACAAAGCCACAACCCGGTCAGGATCAGCAACAGGACATGGTATGACGCAACAAACCTTGATGAACACACTGGAAGCCATCGACCGGGCCAATCAGGCAGACCCGAATACCGAGCAGGTAGACGGCCAGCAACTGCCCAGGGAATACGCCTACAGCCTGCACATGACCCGCTGGCTGTTCGCGCTGGAACCGGAACCCTCAGAACGTATGCAGATTGCCTGCCGGGCCCAGCACCTGGAGCGCTGGACCATGCCCCGCAGCGACTATGGCGAAGGCCGCAAGAATTACTATCAATGGCGCCTGGCCTGTGGCCGGATGCACGGCCGCCGGGCGGCGGAGATTATGGCGGAAAGCGGCTATCCGCAGGAAGAATGCGAGCGGGTAGAGACGATCATCACCAAGCGCAAGCTTCGGGAAGACGAAGACACCCAGCTGCTGGAAGATGTGGCCTGCATGGTGTTTCTGGAACGGTACTTTGCCGGGTTCTTTGAAGACAATCCGGATTTCGACAAGGAAAAGTGGCTGCGCATCGTGCGCCGCACCTGGGACAAAATGAGCCCCCGGGCCCACGAAGCCGCGCTTAAACTGGCGGAAGGCATGCCCGCGCATCTGCTGGAATTGCTGCAGGAGGCGCTGGCTGAGCCGGAGAGCTGATCAGGATGCACAGGCTGGCAGAAGGTACCCGCCAGCCTGTTCTGACTGTGAGGTTAGCCCTCCGGGAAGAAAAGCTCCTGCAATTTCTGCCCGGGTTCCGGCGCCCGCATAAAGGATTCCCCCACCAGGAACCCGTAAATGCCCCGGCTGGTCATGGCTTCCACATCGGCGCGGGTCATGATCCCGCTCTCGGTAATGGTCAGTCGGTTTTCGGCAATCCGATGGTGCAGTTCAACGGTGGTGTCCAGCGACACCTCGAAGTTGTGCAGATTGCGGTTGTTGATGCCTACCAGCGGCGTGCTCAGGGTAAGCGCATCGTCCAGTTCCTCGCCATCATGCACCTCCACCAGCACATCCAGGCCAATCTCGTGGGCGATGCCCTCCAGTTCCTGCATCTGGTCTTTGGTCAGGCAGGCGGCAATCAGCAGGATGCAGTCGGCACCAATAGCGCGGCTTTCATACACCTGGTAGGGCGCCACCATGAAGTCTTTGCGGATCACCGGCAGGCTGCAGGCCGCTCGGGCGGCTTTCAGGTAGTCTTCGTGGCCCTGGAAGAAATCGTGGTCGGTAAGTACTGACAAGCAGGCTGCGCCGCCTTTCTCGTAGCTCTCGGCAATACGTTCCGGTTCAAACGGATCGCGAAGGATGCCTTTGCTCGGAGAGGCTTTCTTGATCTCGGCGATGACGGCTGGCTGTTGCGCTTTGATTCGTGTGCGCAGAGCTTCGGCAAATCCCCGAGCCGGGGCTTGATCGCCGGCCATGGCTCTGAGGTCTGCAACGGAAACTTTCGGCTTCCGTTCGTCGATCTCTTCCCATTTCCGGTTAACGATCTTCCGAAGAATAGTGGGAGTCTTATCCAAATGTCTGTCAGTCATAGCAGGCCCGTAAATAGTTTGCGAGAGCGGCTGGGGAGGGGCGTTCCAAAACTGTCTGCAGCCAGGGATGGCTGCAGTCAAGCCCTACAGGGATGTACTTGTGGGCGTGTTTTGGAACGCCCCTCCCCAGCCGGTCGTCCGGCACCGAATTCAACAGGCCGGGATTAAAAGCACTGAGAAAAGTCAGCCAGTTCCGACATCTTGCCCGCCGCCAGGCCAGAGCCCATCGCGTCCAGCGCCATGTCGACGCCTTCTTTGGCGGTCCTGGCCAGGCCGGCGACATAAATGGCCGCGCCGGCGTTCAGCGCGATCATGTCGCGGGCTTTCTCGGTGGTTTCGTCATGGCTGCGGCCGAAGGCGGCTTTGATTAATGCCAGCGATTCGTCAGCACCGTCTACCGTCAGACCCACCAGCGACTGGCTCTTGATACCCAGGTCTTCCGGGGCCAGGTCGTATTCGGTGATTTCGCCGTCTTTCAGTTCAGCAACGTGAGTCACGGTCGCCAGGCTGATTTCATCCAGGCCGTCTTTGGAGCAGACCACCATAATGTGTTCCGCGCCCAGGCGTTGCATCACTTCCGCCATCGGGCGGCACAATTCCCTGGTGAACACGCCGATCAGCTGACGGGTGACGCCGGCCGGGTTGGTCATGGGGCCAAGGATGTTGAAGATGGTCCGGCAGCCCAGTTCCCTGCGGGGGCCGATGGCGTGTTTCATGGCACCGTGGTGGGACGGGGCGAACATGAAGCCGACGCCGATCTGTTCGACGCAGCGGGCCACTTCTTCCGGTTTCATGTCCAGATTGATGCCGGCCTTTTCGATCAGGTCGGCGCTGCCGCTCTTGGACGATACGCCCCGGTTGCCGTGCTTGGCGACGAAGCCGCCGGCTGCGGCCACCACGAAGGCTGAGGCAGAGGAGACGTTGAACAGATTGGCGCCATCGCCCCCGGTGCCGACGATATCCACCAGCGGGCTGGCGTTGATGCTGACCTTGGTGGCCAGTTCACGCATCACTTCGGTGGCGCCGGTGATTTCGTCGATGGTTTCGCTTTTCAGGCGCAGGCCCATCAGGAAGGCGCCGATCTGGGCGTCTGTGGCCTCGCCGTTCATCACAATACGCATCACATCCTTCATCTCGTCCCGGGACAGGTCCAGGTTGGAGGCAATGCGGTTCAGGGCTTGTTTCATGTCCATGGGGTCGGCCTCTTGTTATGTTCTCAGGAAGTTGCGCAGCAGTTCGTGGCCCTGCTCGGTCATGATCGACTCAGGGTGGAACTGCACGCCCTCGATGGGCAGGGTCTTGTGGCGCACGCCCATGATTTCTTCAACGGAGCCGTCGTCGTTGCGGGTCCAGGCGGTCACTTCCAGGCAATCGGGCAGGGTATCCTTGTCGATCACCAGGCTGTGGTAACGGGTAGCCTGCAAGGGGTTGTTCAGGCCGCGAAACACACCTGCATCATTGTGGTACACCGCTGACACTTTGCCATGCATTACCTTGCCTGCCCGGATGACGTCGCCGCCGTATACCTGGCCGATGGACTGGTGGCCCAGGCAGATACCCAGGATAGGCAGTTTGCCGGCGAAATGACGAATGGCGTCCATGGAGATCCCCGCCTCGTTGGGCGTGCAGGGCCCCGGGGAAATCACCAGTCGCTCGGGGTTCAGAGCTTCGATTCGTTCAATGGTGATTTCGTCGTTCCGGTATACCTGTACGTCGGCACCCAGCTCAGCCAGGTACTGCACCACGTTGTAGGTGAAGGAATCGTAGTTATCGATCATCAGCAACATAATCTGTTCCTCCGCCTCAGTGGTCGTAGTCGTTGTAGGTCATGGCCACAGCCTTGAAGATGGCCCGGCCCTTGTTCATGGTTTCTTTCCATTCGAGGCGGGGAATGGAGTCTGCCACCACGCCGGCGCCGGCCTGGATGTGCAGGGTGTTGTCCTTGATCACCGCAGTGCGGATAGCGATGGCGGTGTCCATGTTGCCGTTGAACGACAGGTAGCCTACGGCGCCGCCGTATACGCCACGCTTCACCGGTTCCAGTTCGTCGATGATTTCCATGGCGCGGATCTTCGGCGCGCCACTCAGGGTGCCGGCGGGCAGGGTGGCACGCAGCACGTCCAGGCAGCTGGTGTTTTCTTTCAGTCGACCGGTGACGTTGGAGACAATGTGCATCACGTGGGAATAGCGCTCGACAATCATCTTGTCGGTCAGCTTCACGGTGCCGGTTTCCGACACCCGGCCGGCGTCGTTGCGGCCCAGGTCGATCAGCATCAGGTGCTCGGCGATTTCTTTCGGGTCTTCTAGCAGTTCTTTTTCCAGCGCCTTGTCTTCGGCCTCGGTAGCGCCGCGCTTGCGGGTGCCGGCGATGGGGCGCACGGTGACTTCTTCATCTTCCACCCGGGCCAGGATTTCCGGCGAGGAACCCACAATGTGAAAGTCTTCGAGGTCCAGGAAGTACATGTACGGTGACGGGTTGAGCACGCGCAGGGACCGGTACAGATTCAGCGGTGGCGCTTCGAAGGGAATCGACATGCGCTGGGATATGACGGTTTGCATCACGTCGCCGTCCAGCACGTAGCCCTTGATTTTGTCCACCGCGGCTTCGAATTTGTCCTGGCTGAAGCCGGAAATAAAGTCGCTCTCGTCCACCACCTTGCCGCGCAGATGTTCCGGGGTGCGGGGCGCGTTGGCGGTCTGGCGGTGCAGCTGGTTTTCCAGTTCGTCGATGCGGGCCTGGGCCTGCTCGTAGGCTCCCGTGGCGGATGGGTCCGCATGCACAATCAGGTGCAGTTTGCCGCGCAGGTTGTCGAACACCACGATTTCGTTGGACACCATCAGCAGGATATCCGGGGTGCCGATCTTGTCGGGCGGGCAGCTGTTGCGCAGGCGCTTTTCGATGTAGCGCACGGTGTCGTAGCCGAAATAGCCCACCAGGCCGCCGTTGAAGCGGGGCAGTTCGGGCAGGTCCGGGGCGTTGAAACGCTGCTGGTACTCGTCGACGAAGGCCAGCGGGTCGTCCACTTCCGCCTGCTCGACCACGTCGCCGTTACGGCTTACTTCAATGCGGTGGTCAAAGACTTTCAGCACTTCCTGGCTGGGCAAGCCGATGATCGAATAGCGGCCCCATTTCTCGCCGCCTTGTACCGATTCGAACAGGTAGGAATAGGGCCCGCTGGCCAGTTTCAGATAGGTGCTGAGGGGAGTGTCCAGGTCCGCCAGTACTTCGCGGTACACAGGGATGCGGTTATAGCCGGCTTCAGCGAGCTCGCGGAATTGCTCGGGTGTCATGGTTCGGTTTCCTGAAATCTGATCTGCGTTTTGTCAGAACGGTGTTACACCGTTGTGACAGGTGGTGCGGGCATGCAGGCGTGTGCCATCAGCCCCGTGGCTTGCTCAGCCGGTGCGCCATCGCCACCATCGTGTTGCGCGGGTTGTCAGGATGCCTCGCGCTGCAGTCAGATTCAGTCCCTGCACGGCAGGAATCTCCCGAAATGATGTGTTCAAAGTAAAACGTCCTTGCGAGATTACAAAAGCTGGGCCAGCGAATCAACAACCGCGTCGGCACCGAGGCTGTTTACCGAGCCCCCGAAGTTGTAACCATAGCGCACGGCCACGCATGGAATGCCGGCGGCCTGGGCGGCGTTAACGTCTGCGGCGGAGTCACCCACCATCACCGTGGTGCCCCGGGTGCCACCCAGTTGTTCCATGGCGTAGAGCAGCGGTGCCGGGTCCGGTTTCTTCACGTCCAGGGTATCGCCGCCCACCCAGATCCGGAAGTACTGGTCCAGCCCGGCCTTGTTCAGCAGCGGGGCCACGAAGCGGTCCGGCTTGTTGGTCACCACGGCCATCTTGCAGCGCAGGCTGCGCAGGTGGTTCAGGCACTCGGTTACGCCGTCGAACACGACGGCATTGCGGCCGTTAATCTGGCCGTAGGCGTGGTAGAAGATTTCAAGCGCGTCGTTGTAAAGGATTTCGTCTTTCAGTGCCGCAGGTTCCCAGTCGGTTTTGTCGGCCAGGGCCCGGCGCACCAGGATGCCGGCCCCGTTGCCGACCCAGATGCGCACTTTCTCCAGACCGGCGGGCTTGCGGCCCAGATGCTCCAGCATCTGGTCGACCGCCGCTGCCAGGTCTGGCGCGCTGTCTACCAGGGTGCCGTCCAGGTCGAACAGGGCAACGCCGGGCCAGCGGGGATTAAACAGACCTTTCAGGCTCATCCGCCAATCACCTTGCGGGCCTGTTCCAGCTCGGCGCGCATGGCATCGATAGTGGCTTTGTAATCCGGCGTGTTGAAAATGGCGGAACCGGCCACGAAGGTGTCGGCGCCGGCTTCGGCGATTTCCCGAATGTTGTCGGTCTTTACGCCGCCGTCGATTTCCAGCCGGATGTTGTAGTTGCTGGCATCAATCTTCTTGCGGGCTTCCCGGAGTTTGTCCAGGGTGCCGGGGATGAACTTCTGGCCACCAAAGCCCGGGTTCACCGACATCAGCAGCACCATGTCGAGCTTGTCCATCACGTAATCCATGTAGCTCAGGGGCGTGGCCGGGTTGAACACCAGGCCGGCCTTGCAGCCGCCGTCGCGGATCAGTTGCAGGGAGCGGTCGATGTGCTTGCTCGCCTCCGGGTGAAAGGTGATGTAGCTGGCGCCGGCGTCGATGAACATGCGGATCAGGTCGTCTACCGGCGATACCATCAGGTGCACGTCGATGGGGGCGGTTACGCCGTGCTTGCGCAGGGCTTCGCACACCATGGGGCCGATGGTCAGGTTGGGCACGTAGTGGTTGTCCATGACATCGAAGTGCACCACATCGGCGCCGGCGGCAAGTACGTTATCAACTTCTTCGCCCAGCCGGGCAAAGTTGGCGGAGAGGATGGACGGCGCAATCAGATAGGGGTTCATCGTGGCTCTCTCGATCAGGTGATTCGTCGGCTGAATGGAATGGGGCAAGTCTACCAGCTTGGCGCGGCTTTTCGCAGCGCGGGTGCTACGGATATCAGCGCAATTTGCGATCCAGTTCTGCTAATCGCTCCGGAGTACCTATGTCCATCCACTGGCCGCGATGGTGCAGGCCCCGCACCCGCCCGGCCACCATGGCGCGGCGAAGCACAGGCCCCAGTTTGCCGGCGTTGTCGTCCAGTCCGGTAAACAGCCGCCGGTGGAGCAGGCTGATGCCGGTGAAGGTAAGTTTGTCCGTGCCTTCGCTGGCCAGGGTGCCGTCCTGTTGCAGGGCGAAGTCGCCGTCAGGATGGTGAGCCGGGTTGTCGGTGACGACCAGCAGCGCATCGCAATCCGGAGTGGCGGGCGGTTGCAGTTCGGCCAGTGGGAAGTCTGTCCAGATGTCGCCGTTGATCACCAGGAACCAGTCTTCCCCGCCGCCGGTCAGCAGGGGCAGGGCGCGGACAATGCCGCCGGCGGTTTCCAGTGGTTCGCCTTCCGGTGAATAACGGATCGTGAGGCCGAATGCCTCGCCGGTGCCCAGGGCCTGTTCGATCTGTTGCCCAAGCCAGGCGTGGTTGATGACCACGTCGCGAAAGCCGGCCCGGTGCAGGTTTTCCAGGTGGTAGGCAATCAGCGGTTTGCCGCCGGCTTCGAGCAGGGGTTTCGGAGTGGTGAGGGTCAGCGGGCGCATGCGCTCGCCTTTGCCTGCCGCCAGAATCATCGCTTTCACGGCTGGCGGGCCTCCGCAGCCGGCAACGGACCAATGCGCTCTTCGATGGCGGGAATCACCACCTCGCACAGCCATTCGTGGAAGTGCCGGAAGGCTGGCTGGCGGGCGCTGGCGTCGCGGATGTAGCTGACGGTTCTGGGAATGTCGGCCAGGTAGCCGGCCTTGCCGTCCCGGATGGCCAGCCGGGCAAAGATGCCGGCGGCTTTCAGGTGCCGTTGCATGCCCATCAGCTCAAACCACTGCCGGAAGGTGTCGGCATCGGCCCGGTGCAGCCCGGCGTCCAGGCTAACCTGGCGATAATGTTCCAGCCAGTTAGCGATATCGGCTTCCGGCCAACGCACGTAGCAGTCTTTCAGCAAGGAGGCCGCATCGTAGGTTACCGGGCCGGTCACGGCATCCTGGAAGTCGATCACCCCGGGGGCGATCTGGCCCGCGCGGATCAGCAGGTTGCGGGAGTGGTAGTCGCGGTGCACGGTCACTTCCGGCTGGGCCAGGGCGCTTTCTTTCAGCAGGCCGAAGGCGGTTTCCAGCAAAGCACGGTCCTGGTTGTCCAGCGTCAGCTCCAGGTGCTGTTCCAGCAGCCAGTCCGGAAACAGGGCCATCTCCCGGTCCAGCAGGGCGTCATCATAGGCCGGCAACGGATAATTCGCGGGCGGTGGCATTTGCCCGATTCGCACCAGCTCGTCCAGCGCCTGGCGGTACAGGGTGTCGGCGCTGTCGCCGTCCAGTTCTGCCAGCATCAGCCGATCACCGAAATCTTCCAGCAGCAACAGCCCCTGTTGCAGGTCCTGGGCCTCGATGGCCGGTACATGCACGCCGTGGCGGTGCCAGTGTTCGGCAATGGCGACGAAGGGCCGGCAGTCTTCGTGTGCCGGCGGGGCATCCATGACAATAAACGCTGTTCGGGGCTGGCCCGGCGTTTCCCGCCAAACCCGGAAGTAACGGCGGAAACTGGCGTCACCGGAAACCGGTTCCGGGCTGGCGCTGTTGAAACCGGGAATTTGCCTGACCCAGTCGGTCAGCAGTTGCAGGCGGGTATCCATGGTTGTCGGGTGCGTCCTGAGTTGTCTTTGGTGTCCGGGAACGTTAGCAGAGGAGTATAAAGAGGGTAAAACGGATTTGCAGCGGGGTTTCCGTTAACAACCCCGGGGGGCGCGTGTAAACTAGGCAGCTGTTTTTAGTGTCAGTCGCCATTTATCCGGAACAGGAATATTGCCGTCGTGCCCAGCCGTTACCGTCACCTGTTATGGTTCAAGCCCCGTTGCGGCGGGCTTTTGCTGGCGATGGCCCTGGCACCGGCAGCTGGCCTGGCCCAGGATGCCGGCAAGCAGGCACCGAGTGCGGCCGAGATCGACTGGCGGCCCCGCAGCCAGTTACCGGCTGAAGTACAGGCTGGTTTGCCGGTCTTCTGCGATGGCGGCTACCTGCCTTCCGGCACAGCCGGCGGAGCCATGCCGGTACTGCCGGCCGGAGAGACCGAGGCACCGTTGGAGGCCAGTGCGCTCAGTGCCCGCTACGAGCTGGATGCGGAGCTGTACCTGCAGGGGGATGTAAGGCTGCGCCAGGGCAGCTTCCAGGCCTCCGGCTCGGAGGCACGATACGACACCCGCTCCGGAAGCCTGAACCTGCAGGGGCCTCTGGTGAGCCGGGGCGAAGGCTTCCTGCTGACCGGTAAAGACGCCCGCTACTCCACCGAAAGCGGTCAGCTGGATATCAACACCGCCACCTTCCTGCTGCACGAATCCGAGATGCGCGGCGAGGCATCGTCCCTGTCGCGCATTGGTGAAAACCAGGTGCTGATTACCGATGGCCTGCTGACCACCTGCGGCCCGGGCCAGAACGATTGGGCCATCGTTGCCTCGGATATCGAGCTGGACCAGGCTGAAGGCTTTGGCACCGCCAGGCATGTGCGCCTTGAGGTGCTGGATGCCCCGGTGTTCTACTGGCCCTACATCAGTTTCCCCATTGATGACCGCCGCAAGACCGGTTTTCTGTACCCGCAGTTCGGCTCGTCCAATGCCGGTGGCGGCGCCTTCCTGGCCTTGCCCTATTACCTGAACCTGGCGCCCCACTACGACGCCACGCTCACGCCTCAGTACATTCAAGGCCGGGGCCTGTTTACCGAACTGGAAGGCCGGTATCTGAGCCGGTTCGGGGAGTCAGTGCTGCAGCTGGGTTACATCGATGACGATTCCTACTACAAAGACGAGAATCCGGGCGCAGACGGCCAGCGCTGGGCCCTGGATCTGTCGACCCGGGCAGCCTTCGGTGGTGGCTGGAGTGGTTACGGTGATTTCTCGGTGGTGTCTGACGAAGACTACCTGAGCGACCTGAACCGCTCCCTGGAACTTGACCAGGCGACTCACCTGCAGCGTCGCGGCGGTGTACGTTATTCCGACCAGAACCAGTATTTTGATGCCTACCTGAATGGCTACCAGACCATTGCCGAACGTATTGCCGACGTCAACAAACCCTATAATCTGTTGCCGGAAGTGCTGTATGCCGGAACCACCGAGGTGGGGGCCTTCGAGGCGGGCATCGAAAGCCAGTACTCCTGGTTCTATCGGGATAACGAAAACCTGACCGGTCTGAACCGGGCCAATGGCCAGCGGGTGCGTGCGATTCCTGAACTGGCGCTGCCCATGCGCGCGCTCTGGGGTTTCAGCCGGCCGTCGGTGAGCCTGGATTACACCCGCTACGACCTGGAAGACTACACACTCGGCAACAGCAGTTTTGATCGCACGGTGCCGGTGTTCGAGTGGGACAACGGCCTGTACTTTGACCGCCGCTCCAGCCTGTTCGATATTCCCTATAACCAGACCCTGGAGCCCCGGCTTTATTACGCCTGGGCCGATGCCAAGGCCGACCAGAACGACATCCCGGATTTTGACGCCGGCCTGAAAAGCTTCCGATTCGACGAGTTGTTCCAGCGTGATCGCTTCATCGGCGGTGACCGGGTGGGGGATGCCAACCAGCTGACCGTGGCCCTGACCAGTCGCTTCAACGACCTGCTGACCGGCGCCGAGCGGGCCCGGGTCAGTATTGGCCAGGTGCGCTATTTTGATGACCGGGAAGTGAGCCTGTTCGGACAGGGTGCCTCCGACCGAAGTAACTCGCCGCTGGCCGGTGAGCTGGTGCTGAACCCGGTTGATAACCTGGAAATCCGCAGCTCCGGCCTGTGGGACTATGACACCCAGAGAACCGAGGAAGGCCGCAGCCAGCTGATTTTCCATTCCGAGGATTATCGGTACCTGGCAACGCTGGGCCATACCTACAGCCGGCCCGATGACATTGAACAGACCGATGTAGGTGCCGTGTTGCCGGTCACCAACCGGGTCAGTGCTATCGGCCGCTGGGTGTGGGATTCGAAACTGGACCGTACCGCGGGTACCCTGGCCGGCCTGGAATACAACAACTGCTGCTGGAGTGTGCAGGTAGTGCACCAGAATTACCTGACCGAGGATGAAGAACTGGATGCCCGACTGCTGTTCCGGATCGAGCTGAAAGGCCTGGGCGGCAGTGGCGGAGCATCTGACAGCATTGCCGATGCCATCTACGGCTATGACGAGCGCGAGCGCCGCCGTTTCGGAACTCAGCGCCGCTAAAACGAACCAATACCGTTAGCCGGGCCTTGCCTGGCTGACGACCCGGAATGCACAAACCAAGAGGTGACTATGAAGGCGACTGTACGCCACGGACTGACCCTGCTGCTGACCATGGCCATGATGACCATGTCGTTGGCGGTACAGGCTGAACGCAAGCTGCTGGACAGGGTGGTCGCCATTGTCGACGACGATGTCATCCTGCAGACCCAGCTGGAAGCCCGGGTGAACACCATTGTGGGCCGGCTGAGTGCCCAGGGTACCGGCCTGCCACCACGCCAGATGCTGGAGCAGCGGGTACTGGAACAGCTGATTGCTGAATCCGTCCAGCTGCAGATGGCGGACAAAATGGGCATTCGCATCAGCGATAACGAGCTGAACGAAACCCTGGCCAATATCGCCCGCAGCAATGGCATGACCATGGCCCAGTTCGAAAGCCAGCTGGCGGAAGAAGGTGTGACCTACCAGCAGGCGCGGGAGCAGATCCGCAACGAGATGCTTACCAGTCGGGTGCAGCAGCGCCAGGTGGGCAACCGGGTGCGCATTACCGATAACGAAGTGGAAAACTACCTGCAAGCCCAGGCCGGTGCCGGCAGCGATGGTGCTGAATACCGCCTGGCCTATATCTTTATCCAGGTAGACGAGCCGGGTAACGAGGCGTCTGTGCGCCAGGCCCGTAACCTGGCGGATAACCTGCGCCAGCAGATCCTGGATGGCCGGGATTTCCGGGAAGTGGCTGTTGCCGAATCCGATGCCAGCAACGCCCTTGAGGGTGGTGATATGGGCTGGCGCTCGGAAAGCCAGCTGCCGTCACTGGTGGCGCCGGTGGTGCCGGACCTGGAGCCGGGTGTGCCGTCTGCCGTGCTGGAAAACAACAGCGGCTTCCACCTGGTGATGGTAATGGACAAGCGTGGTGGCGAGCAGCAGCAGATTATCGAACAGCACAAGGTTCGCCACATCCTGATTCGCCCGTCGGCAGCGGTGACCGAGGCCCAGGCCGAGCAGCGGATCCGCGATATCTACCGCCAGTTGCAGGAGGGTGCCGACTTTGCCGAACTGGCCCGTGAGCTGTCAGACGACCCGGTATCCGGCTCTGATGGCGGCAACCTGGACTGGGTGAGCCCGGGCCAGATGGTCCCCGAGTTTGAGCAGGCCATGCTGGATGCCGACGTGGGTGAAATATACGGCCCCGTGCGCTCCCAGTTTGGCTGGCATATTCTGCAGGTTCAGGAGCGTCGCAAGCAGGATGTCACCGCCGAGGCCCGCGAATCCCAGGCCCGCCAGGCCATCTATCAGCGCAAGTTCGAGCAGGAACTGCAGAACTGGCTGCGGGAAGTCCGTGATGAAGCCTTCGTGGAGTTCAAGGGCGAGTTCGCCGATATGAACCCGCAAAGCGAGGAAGCAGACCCGTCATGAGTACACCGGTCATCCTGGCGCTGACGGCGGGCGAGCCGGCCGGCATCGGCCCGGAACTGTGCCTGCAGCTGGCTACCGAAGCCCGGGACGCCGGGCTGGTGGTGATTGCCAGTCGCGTGTTGTTACAGGCCCGGGCCAGCGCGCTTGGCCTTGAGGTCCAGCTTCACGACTGGCAACCGGGCATGGTGCCGGAAACCCGGGCCGGACACCTGTCGGTTCGGCATGTGGATGGTTGCCAGTCAACGCTAGCCGGGCAGCTGGATGCCGCCAACAGCCAGTATGTGCTGGATACCCTGACCGTTGCGGCCAGAGGCTGCCTGAACGGCTCCTTTGACGGCATGGTCACCGCGCCGGTGCACAAGGGCGTGATCAACGAAGCCGGCATTGCCTTCAGCGGCCACACCGAATTCCTGCAGGAGTTGTGTGGCGTTGAACGGGTGGTGATGATGCTGGCCACGGAAGAACTCCGGGTGGCGCTGGTAACCACCCACTTACCCCTGAAAAACGTATCGGCGGCCATCACGCCGCAGCGTCTGGCCCAGGTAACCCGTATTCTCAATGCCGACCTGCAAACCTTCTTCGGCATTGAGCAGCCGCGCATCCTGGTGGCGGGCCTGAACCCCCACGCAGGGGAAGGCGGCCACCTGGGCCGGGAAGAAATCGAGGTGATCGAGCCAACCCTGGAACAGTTGCGCGCCGAAGGCATACAGCTGACCGGGCCGCTGCCGGCGGATACCCTGTTTACTCCGCACTGGCTGGACAATGCCGATGCGGTATTGGCCATGTACCACGACCAGGGCCTGCCGGTGCTGAAATTCCAGGGCTTTGGCCGTGCCGTAAACATCACCCTCGGGTTGCCCATTGTCCGCACCTCGGTCGACCACGGCACCGCGCTTGACCTGGCTGGCACCGGCAAGGCTGACGCAGGCAGCCTGCACACCGCCATTCGGGTGGGCGAGCATATGGCCCGCTGCCGCAAGGCCGCACAGGCCGGAGAATCATCATGAGTAACAAACACGGCCACCAGGCCCGCAAGCGCTTCGGCCAGAACTTCCTGCACGATCCGGGCGTGATCGAACGCATTGTCCGTTCCATCAACCCCAAGCCGGACGATGCCATTGTCGAGATCGGCCCCGGCCTGGGCGCCATCACCGAAGAGATCCTGGCGATCAATCCGCGCCTGCAGGTAGTGGAGCTGGACCGGGACCTGATCCCGGTGCTGCGAACCAAGTTTTTCAACTACCCGGAGTTTCAGATTCACGAGGCCGACGCCCTGAACTTCGATTTTCGTGAGCTGATGACCGACCGCCCCCTGCGTATTGTCGGTAACCTGCCGTACAACATTTCCACCCCGCTGATTTTCCACCTGCTGGAACAGAGTGGCGTGGTGCAAGACATGCACTTCATGCTGCAGAAAGAAGTGGTCCAGCGGCTGGCGGCGGTACCCGGCGACAACAACTATGGCCGCCTGGGCATCATGGCCCAGTATTTCTGCAAGGTGCAGCCGCTGTTTGAAGTGGGCCCCGGCGCCTTCCGCCCGGCTCCGAAGGTGGATTCCGCCATTGTCCGCCTGGTGCCCCACAAAGAACTGCCACACCCGGCGAAAGACCTGAAAACCCTGCAGGCCGTAGTACGTACCGCCTTCAATGCCCGCCGCAAAACCCTGCGCAAGGCGCTGGGGGCGATGGTAACGGTGGAGCAGTTGCAATCCCTCGGCATCAACGACGGATTACGCCCGGAAAACCTGAGCCTGGCGGACTATGTAAAGATTGCGGGTTTGCTGGTGGACAGCGGAGCTGCGCCGGCCGGGAACAACGAGGTAAGTAATGACTGACTACGCCATCGGCGATATTCAGGGTTGCTATGATCGCCTGCGGGATGTGCTGGCCAAGGTGGATTTTTCACCGTCCCGGGACCGGCTCTGGGTGGCCGGTGACCTGATCAATCGGGGGCCGTCCTCGCTGGAAACCCTGCGCTACATCAAAAGCCTGGGCAGTTCCGCGGTGGTGGTGCTGGGTAACCATGACCTACACCTGCTGGCGGTAGCGCTCGGTGGCCATAGCCCGAAGAAGAAAGACACCCTGCACGACATTCTCGAAGCCCCGGACCATGAGCAGCTGATCCACTGGCTGCGCCAGCAGCATCTGTGTGTGCACGATGCCGGTCGTAACCTGCTGATGGCCCACGCCGGCCTGCCCCACATCTGGAGTGTGGAACAGGCCGTGGCCTGTGCCCGGGAAGTGGAAGCGGTGATCCGCGGCGACAATGCCGGCGAATACTTCAGCCAAATGTATGGCAATCAGCCCGAACGCTGGTGTGATACCCTCACCGGCATGGATCGCTGGCGGGTGATCACCAATTACTTCACCCGTATGCGCTTTATTGCACAGGATGGCAGCCTGGAACTGGCCACCAAGGAAGCGGCTGCCAACGCCCCGGAAGGTTTCGCACCCTGGTTTACCTGTCCGCGCAAAGACGATGTAACCGTGGTGTTCGGCCACTGGGCGGCCCTGGAAGGTAAAACCGGCAGCGAACGGTTTATCGGCCTGGACACCGGCTGCGTATGGGGCGGTGCCTTGACCATGATGAACCTGGATACCGGAGAGAAAATTCACTGTGACTGCAGCTGACAGCAACACCCGGATTGTACGCTGGGCGCTGGTAGCCGGCGCTGTTGCCGGCTTGCTGGCGGTGATGGCCGGCGCTTTCGGCGCCCACGGCTTGCGTAACCTGGTGAGCGAACGGGGCCTTGAAGTGTTCCAGACCGCGGTCAGCTATCAGATGTACCACGCCCTGATCCTCGTCGTGGCCAGTCTGATGCCGGTACTCGGCGTGCCCCGGAAACTCCTGGCTGTGGCTTGCGGCTTCTGGCTGGTGGGCATCCTGCTGTTCAGCGGCAGCCTGTACCTGCTGGTGCTGACAGGAACCCACTGGCTTGGGCCGGTTACTCCGGTAGGCGGGCTGTGTTTCATGGTGGGCTGGGCACTGTTGGCCATCGCAGCCCTGAAGAAATAACAAAGGTGATCACAACCATGCAGGTAAAGGTTAATGGCGAAGCCATGGAACTCCCGAGCGGAGCCACCATTGCCGCCTTGATTGAGCAACTCGCACTGGCCGGGAAACGCGTGGCGGTGGAAGTGAACGAAGACATCGTACCCCGCAGCCAGCACCCGGACTTTTCCCTCAGCGAAGGTGATCGTGTGGAAGTGGTACACGCCATCGGAGGCGGTTAATCCTCCTTGCTGCGAACGACCACTCCCGACTCTCATTTCGACAGAAATCAGGCAGGTTATGACAGACACACCAGAGATTCAGCTCCCCGAAGACAAACCCCTGGAAATTGCCGGCAAGGTGTACCAGTCCCGCTTACTGGTAGGCACCGGCAAGTACCACGACCTGATGGAAACCGGCCACGCCATTGAAGCCAGCGGTGCCGAGATTGTGACCGTAGCGGTACGCCGAACCAACATCGGCCAGAACCCGGACGAGCCCAACCTGCTGGACGTGGTTTCCCCGGATGCCTATACCATCCTGCCGAACACGGCCGGCTGCTACACCGCCAAAGACGCGGTACGCACCTGCAAACTGGCCCGGGAACTGCTCGATGGCCACGACCTGGTGAAGCTGGAAGTGCTGGGCGAACACAAGACCCTTTACCCCAACATGCCGGAAACCCTCGCAGCCGCCGAAGAGCTGATCAAAGACGGCTTCAAGGTAATGGTGTACTGCTCCGACGACCCGCTGCTGGCCATGCGCCTGGAAGAAATGGGCTGTGTTGCCATCATGCCCCTGGGCGCTCCCATCGGCTCCGGCCTGGGCATCCAGAACCGCTACAACATCCGGTTGATTGTCGAGAACGCGAAGGTGCCGGTACTGGTGGATGCGGGCGTAGGCACCGCCTCAGACGCCACCATCGCCATGGAACTGGGCTGCGACGGCGTACTGATGAACACCGCCATCGCCCAGGCCAAAGACCCGATCAAAATGGCCAACGCCATGCGCCTGGCCATCGAAGCCGGCCGCGAGGCCTACCTTGCTGGACGTATGCCGAAGAAGCTGTACGCCAGTGCGTCGTCGCCGATCGACGGGACTTTCTTTTAATAAACAGAAAATATTAGCCACGGACACTCACTGACGCTCACGGACCAAAAACAGATCTGTAATGTCCGTGAGATTCCGTGAGTGTCCGTGGCAAAAAAACAGAGCGCTGTAGTCCTGATATGACCACTCAAAAACCCAGCCGGCGGGATACCATCCTGCAGGCCCTTGTTGAATTGCTGCAAAAAGACCCCGGGGCCCGGATCACAACTGCTGGCCTGGCCAAAACCGTGGGTGTCACCGAGGCGGCCCTCTACCGGCACTTCCCCAGCAAACGCAAAATGTTCGAAGCCCTGATCGAATTTGCCGAGGAGGCTGTTTTCTCCCGTTGCCAGGTGGTGTTGCAGGAGCAGGAAGACGTTCGCGTGCGTTTGCAGCAGTTGGTGCACCTGGTACTGGTGTTCGCCGAGCGCAACCCGGGCCTGTGCTGCGTGCTGACCGGCGATGCCCTGATGGGCGAAGACGAGTCGCTGCGCAAGCGCGCGTCCCAGTTCTTCGAACGCCTGGAAACCCAGTTCCGCCAGGCCCTGAAAGAAGGCGAAATCCGCCAGGGCCTGCGGCCCCGCACCAGCGCAGCCCGGGGTGCCGATTTCGTAATGGTGTTCCTCGAAGGCCGCATCCAGCGCTTCGTACGCTCCTCATTCTCCCGCTTACCCTCCACCGACTTCGACGAGGCGTGGGGCCTGGTTGCCGAGGCCGTCTGGGGCTGAGTTCTGGTACGCCTAGCCTGCAGGTTTCGGGGGCATAGTCTTGGTAGCCTGCGAGGTCGGGGGTGCCCTTCGCAGAAGCGCTCCTTCGGCACATCCATGTGGCGCTTGTCTTCGGCCATCCATGGCCTACGAAATTCTGCGAAGGGCAACCCCCACCCACAACACCCCCGAACTCGAAGGCTAGGCGCCCCCAACTCCCAAGCCCCGAAGCTCAGTCGTAACCAGACGCAGAACGGAGTATGGCGCGAATCGGCTCCCATATTGCCGGGGCGGAGATGAGGATGTCGAGCCCCCAGAGGTCGGCGGGGTAGTCATCGGGCACATCGCCGAAGTGGCCAACCGTGGCGCCGGCTTCCCAGGCGATCAGGCGGGCGGCGGCGAAGTCCCAGGGGCTGACGTTCTCGTAGTAGATATCCAGGCGGCCACAGGCCACCCAGCAGATATCCAGTGCCGCCGAACCGATGCGGCGCAGGTCGCGGCATTGGTGGATCATCGCATCCAGCCGGCGAACCAGCGGTTCCAGGTTGTCCTTGGTGTAGGGGAAACCGGTGGCGAACAGGGATTGCCGCGGTTCCGTGGCGCCACTGTGGCGGATGGGCTGGCCGTTCAGGGTGGCGCCTTCGCCCTTGGTGGCCCGGAAGGTTTCGCCGGGGAAGGGCGCGTGTACCACACCTGCCTGTACCTGCCCGCGCTCCGCATAGGCAATGGACACCGCCACCTGGGGGTGGCCGTAAGCGTAGTTTACCGTGCCGTCGATGGGGTCGATGACCCACAGCGGGGTGTCCAGGGACTCGGCCTGCGACAGGTCCGGCATGGTTTCTTCAGACAGGATGCGATGATCGGGGAAGCGCTCGCGGATGGCGTTGGTGATGAATTCATCGGCCATCACATCGGCATGGGTGACCAGTTCGGTCTGGTGTTTGTAGTCGGTGCGAAGGGTGTTCTGGTCACGCTCGTGGCGGATCAGTTCGCCGGCTTCAACGGCCAGGGCTTCGGCAAAATCGGTGATTTCGCGCAGAGAAACAGAGTCAGACATGGCACCCCCGGTCAGAATAACGTGAGGGTGCCAGTCTATCACGGTGAAGCGTTACAGGTTGTTCAGCCACTTCTCCATCTTGTCCATGGCCAGTACCAGGCGCGGGCCGGCTTCCTTGACGAAGTCGTCGCCCAGTTCCTGGTCGGCATAGTCACCGCCGGCCAGTTCCAGTGCCTGAGTGCCGTCGAAATCGACGAACGCCAGGCGCGCGCCCATGTGGTCTGGCACAAAGCCGAAATCACTGGAGGGCAGGATGGCCACGCCGGTGTCTTCCAGCAGGGCGGTGCAGAAGGCCTGGGAGGTTTTGATGTCCTTGCGGGCCAGCTTTTCACTGAAGGCGGAGAAGTCCGGGAACAGGTAGAAAGCTCCCTCCGGCTTACGAACCACGGCGCCCATGGCGCTCAGGCGGGAATACATGTATTCGCCCACCACTTTCAGCACCCGGCGTGACTGCTTCAGGTACTCGTCGATGTCTTCACCGCCTTCGAATGCCGTGATTGCCGCATGCTGGATGGGCGCACTGGTGGAGGTGAAGGTCTCGCTGGCAATGATCGCCATGGCGTCCTGCAACGGGCGCAGTTCCGGCGGGAAGATGAAGGTGCCCAGGCGCCAGCCACCGGCGCCGAGCCACTTGCTCATGCCGGTGCTGATGATGGTGCCTTCCGGGTAGTAGCGCGCAATGGACTTGTGCCGGCCCTCGAAGTGCACTTCACCATAGATTTCATCCGACAACAGGATCAGGTTGTACTTGCGGGCCACGTTGGCGATGGCCAGCAACTGGTCGTCGGTGTAGGTGCAGCCGGTGGGGTTGGACGGGTAGTTGAGAATCAGGATGCGCGGACGAGATGGATCGTCCCGGCAGATGATGTCCAGCTCTTCCGCCGTCAGCTGCCAGTTGTTCTCCGCGTGGGTTGGCAGCCAGTGCACCGAACGACCGATGATGCGGGCCTGGGGTGCATAGGACACCCAGCTCGGTCGCGGAATCAGCAGGTCGCCGTAGTAGGCCAGCTGCAGGATGAACAGCAGTTCCTTGGAGCCCGGGCCGATCAGTACGTCTTCCCAGGTGCACCGCATACGCTCGGCCCGGTTGATGTAACCGGCAATGGCCTGGCGCAGGCCTTTCAGACCTTTTACCGGCAGGTAGTCTTTCTCATGGGCGTGTTCTTTGAGGGCGTTAACCACACGTTCCGGCACCGGGAACGGAGACTGGCCCAGTCCCAGCTTGATAATGTCCTTACCTTCCGATCGCAGCTGGTTGCTCAGCTCGTTGATGCGCAGGGTAGAGGAGGGCTGGATGCCCCGAACGTTCAGGTTGATGGCGAAGCGGTGGTCGTTTTTGATGTCCATTGTCCCGGTCTGTTGGTTGGTGGTGACAATGGCAGTATAGGAAAATTATCGGGCCCTGATCCAGACTTCCACCCGGCCGTTTCTCTGGTTACCGCTGCCACCTACAGGCATGTATTGTCCGTAACCAGTGTAGGCCACCCGGGGCAGTCCTGCCTGGTGCAGGGCCTTGCGAACCGACAGCGCCCGCAGCTCGGAAATCATCTGGGCCCGCAGTTCGTGGCTCTGGGCGTCGGCAAAGCCGATCAGCAACAGATCGTCCGCCGAGCGGCCTCGCTGTTCCAGGTAATCGATCACCCGGAGCAGGTCACGCTGGGCTTTGTTATCCAGCTTGGTGCGGCCTTCCGAGAACCGGAAGTTCACAGTCAGGCGCTGATACTCGGCGGTCAGGCGTTTGAAGGTGTCCGGCACCGAGCTATCAAGCTCCGGCTTTACCGCAATCGGATTCTGGGAAATAAAGCCGGATTCGGCCACCAGCGCCTGCCCTTCATTGCCGAGGGCGAATTCAATCAGTCCGCGGGCGAATTCCGGGGTCTGGTTGCCCATGGTGTACATGAACAGCCGGCGTGACAGCGGGTAGTCTTCGCTGGCCACGGTGAGCTGGTTCGGTTTCAGGGCCGGGGCATTGCCGTCGGAAATGGCCAGCAGCTTGCTGTTGCGCACCGAGGCCAGGCCCGAGAAGCCGATGCCGCCCGGGTCCCGGGACACATCGTCGGAAAGCTGGTCGTTGGATTCATAGCGCAGGGCGCTGCTGTCCAGCGTGTAGGTTTTGCCGAGGACCAGGGATTTAAAGGTATCCCAGGTGCCGGAACGGTCGTCCCGGGCGTACAGGCTGATGGCGCGGTCCGGGCCGCCAAGTTCTGACCAGTTGCGGATTTCGCCGGCAAAGATCTGCCCCAGCGTTTGAATGCTCATCTTGCTGACCGGGTTGGACGGGTGCACCAGGATGGCCAGGCCATCGATGGCAATCACGTGCTCGCTTTCCAGTGCGGTCAGGTCGGCCTGTGCACTGACCTGCTGCGCTTCCCCCGGTTTCACCGGCCGCGAAGACGCCCAGATGCCGGCCTGGCCGCTGGCCAGGGTACGAAAACCGGTGCTGGAACCGTGGGCAGCCACCAGCACGCTCACGGTGCCGCCTTCGCTGGCAATGCTCAGAATCTTTTCGTTTTCCACGCCGGTGGAGTCGGTCTTAACCGAGCCGCTACCGATGTGTTCCAGGTGGCCGGTCACCAGCATGGGGGCCAGGGTGGCACCCACGGTGTTAGAGCCGTGAATTTCCAGGTTATGGGCCAGGGTGGAAGACAGGGGCAGGGCAGTCAACAGCGCCAGTGCGCCGGCTTTGAAAGCTGCAGAAACGGAATAAGACATCACCAGAAAACCTATTCAGGACAAGAAGTTGTGCTGGCGCAAGGATGCTACATAAATATGACAGTTATGTTTCAGGCCGGTCGGGCAGGGCCTGGATTCGGGATTTTAAGGTAACGAATTGTAAACAGTCTTTCGGTCAAAACCGGTGTGGATCCAGTTCCATATGCACAATTTTGCGGCCGAGCATGATTACCCGGCCGGTATAGCGTTCTTCGCCGGTGGTGGCAAAGTCGAACAGAAAACGGCGCCATACCCTCAGGCTGCCTTGTGGGTCCCGTTTGAACCACAGGCCCCGCAGGTACACGGCATCGTCGAGCAGAAGCACGTCCATGCTTTTGCAATAACGGTGAGCGGCTTGCAGTACCGAGTCTTTGATGGCCTTGGCCTGCCACCAGTACCAGACCAGAAAGCCGGCAACGAAAAGCCAGAAGAGGGTTCCGAGGGTCAAGGGTGTGTCCTGTTATGTTGCCTGTGTGAGAGTTTGATAAGCATCAATAAATCCCTATTAACCACAAAGAATGCAGGGGTTTTGCAAGATCTGGCTAGGGATTTGTGGGAATGTTGCTTACAACAGCAGTCTCACCTTTTACCTGTCTGAGTAGTATGCAGAACTTTATCGTCAATTCCGAGCTGGAATCTTACCTTCGCCTGAACCGCGCCGCCTGCGGGGAGTGGACGCTGGCCCTGCAGGATTTGCTGGGCTGCACCGGGCTGGTTTGTGATTGGTCCCGGCCGAAAGCCGAAGCCGGCTCGTTGTCGGCGCTGGAAGTCGGAGCAGGCATGGTTGCCGCTTTATCAGTCAGCCAGAATCTCATCCTGAAACACTGCTGCCTGGATTCGCCCTTGCTGGTGTTCCGGGTTCAGGGGCGGTGTGAGGTTGTGTCTGCCGGTAAGGCAGCGACCACGGTCTTTCCGTTTCAGGTAATTCCGCCTGCTCAAACCTTCAGCCTGAGGGTGGCGGCAGACAGCCGTGTGCTCCTGCTCCGGCTGGCAGACCAGCCCGATGCGCCGCATACAGGCCCGGCCATTGGTGATGCGATCACCCGTTGTATCCACGGGTTCCTGTTCCAGGTCGGATTTCTGCAAGACCACGATCACGGATGCCGGGCGGCGGAAACCCTGTTGCAGGAGATCAACGGGATACTTCGCGGAAACACCGCTGCTGCCTCGGCAACGACAGCCATTCCGGAGCCCGACCGGCGGCTACTCAAGGCCATCATCAAGATACGGACAGAGCCGGACTGGCAGTTTGACCTGCAGGAGTTATCCAGCCACGCCGGGGTGAGCGAGCGCAACCTCTACTACCTGATGAAACGGCAGACCGGCATGACACCCTATCGCTATTACCAGCGCTGCCGGCTGATTCGCGTGCGCCGGCGGCTGGTGGACTGCCAGTGCGCAGTGCCTCACATTTCCCGCTATGCCGGCGATGAAGGTTTCAGCCACTTTGGCCGTTTCGCGGCGCTCTACCGGGAACACTTCGGAGAGCTGCCCAGCGAAACGGTTCAGTGGCGCCGGCGTTTGCAGGCTCAGGAGCTGCTGGCGCCGGCACTTTCCTGATCTTCGTACTCATCAGCGGCGGAGCCGTGGTGGTCACGGGCCAGCAGGATGTAGAACGCCGGCAATACGAACACGGTGAACAGGGTGCCAATGCCCAGGCCGGCACTGATGGTCAGGCCGATGGCAAACCGGCTTTCGGCGCCAGGGCCCACGGCTATCAGTAGCGGCACCATGGCGAAGATCAGTGCCAGTGAGGTCATGATGATCGGCCGCAGGCGAATAGCTGCAGCCTCAATCACCGCCTCTACCTTGTTCAGGCCTTGCTCTTTCTGTAGCTGGTTGGCGAATTCCACAATCAAGATGCCGTTCTTCGACACCACACCAATCAGGGTGATCAGGCCCACCTGGGTGTAGATGTTCATACTGGCGAAGCCCAGTACGATGAACGCCATGGCGCCGGCAACGGACATGGGCACCGACACCAGGATGATGATCGGGTCGCGCCAGCTTTCGAACTGCGCCGCCAGTACCAGGTAGATCACCAGCAAGGACAGGAAGAAGGTCACCACCAGGGCGCTGCCCTGGGTCGCCAGCTGCCGTGATTCGCCGGTGTAGTCGAAGCTGAAGCCCTGCGGGAACACTTCTCCAGCAGTCTGCTCCATGAACTCCATGGCGGTACCGGCTGCCACGCCGGGCATGACCACCCCTTCGAGCGTGAGCGAGTTCAGCTGGTTGAACTGGGTGCGGTTGGATGGTTCCACTTCCTCGGTAAAGCTGACCACACTGGAGAGCGGTACCAGCTCGCCGTTGCCGGCGCGGATGTAGTAGTCATCCAGTGCTTCACGGCTGGCGCGGAACTGGTCGTCCACCTGTGGAATCACCTGGTAGGAGCGGCCTTCCATGTTGAAGCGGTTGATGTAACCACCACTGAGCATGCTGGCCAGCGACTGGCCAACATCCTGCATCGACAGGCCCAGGTCTGCCACCCGGTCACGGTCCACGTTAATGCGGGTGCTCGGCTTGTCGAAGTTGATGGATTTCTTAAGGAACATGAAGTTGCCGCTCTGCATGGCCTTGCCCAGCAGTTCATCGGCCACCTGGTCCAGCTGCTCGTAGCTGCCGCCGGTGGTGATCACGAACTGGAACGGCAGGCCACCGCCGGAACCCGGCAGGGCCGGCAGCGGGAACACCGCGGTTTGCAGGCCGGTGACATTCTTCAGCTCGGCATCCAGCAGCGGCTGGGCCTCGAACTGGCTGATTTCCCGCTCGCTCCAGGGCGACATCTTGAAGCCGCCAAACACGGCATTCGGGCTGGTGACACCCAGGATCATGAAGTCTTCGTTGTAGCCGGGCACGGTGGCCATGCGGTCCTGCACTTCCTGGCCGTGCTCATAGAGGTAGTCCAGGGTGGACGTTTCCGGCCCCAGGCCCTGATAGAACAGGATGCCCTGGTCTTCGGTGGGGGCCAGTTCGTTCTGGCTCATCATCACCATGAAGTAAATGGAGCCCAGCACCACCACGGCGAAGAACACCACCACCGACTTGGTCTGCATCAGAGAGGTCAGTGCTGCTTTATAGGCATTGGCCAGGCCGTTGAAGGTTTTCTCGACCAGTTGCTCGAACTTGCCCGGGTTGCCGTGTGGCTTGAGCACCTTGCCGGACAACATGGGCGATAGGGTCAAGGCCACGATGCCGGAGATGACCACGGTGCCGGCCAGGGTGAAGGCAAACTCGGTAAACAGTGAGCCCACCAGGCCACCCATAAAGCCGATGGGGGCGTACACCGCCACCAGGGTGGTGGTCATGGCGATGATGGGGGTGGCCATCTCCCGGGCACCGTTAATGGCGGCCTCGAACCTGGACTCGCCCTGCTCGATATGCCGGTGCACGTTCTCCACCATGATGATGGCGTCATCCACCACCAGGCCGATGGCCAGCACCATAGACAGCAGGGTCAGCAGGTTCAGGGAAAAGCCGAACATCAGCATGATGAAGGCGCCGCCAATCAGCGACAGCGGCACGGCAACCGACGGCACCACGGAGGCACGTACTGAGCCCAGGCACAGGAACACCACCACCAGTACGATGATCATGGCTTCGATCAGGGTACGGATAACTTCGTTGATGGAGTCGTCGATAAAGTCCGAGGCATCGTAGGCCAGGCGTACATTCAGGCCGCTGGGCAGCTGGCTTTCGATGTCGGGCAGTTCGTCTTTCACCAGTCCGGCTACCGTCAGCGGGTTGGCTCCGGGCGCCATTTCGATGGCCACGTAGGTGGCCGGCTGGCCTTTGTACAGGGCCAGCTGGTCGTAGTTCTGGGAGCCCAGTTCCACCCTGGCAATGTCCTGAAGGCGGATCAGCGTGCCGCCGGATTGCTTCACTACCAGGTTGCGGAAGGCTTCCGGGTCTGCGATGTCGGTGTCGCTGGTCAGGCTCACTTCGGTGTACTTGCCCCGGGTCTGGCCCACAGCGGCCTGGTAGTTGTTGGCGCGCAGCTTGGCGGCCACCTCTACCGGCGTCATATCGACCGCAGCCAGTCGCTCAGGGTCCAGCCATACCCGCAAGGCGAAGGTACGGCCCAGCAGCTGGGCCTTACCCACGCCAGACAGTGCCTGCAGCTTGGGCTGAACAACACGGGTCAGGTAATCGGTAATCTGTGGTACATCCAGCTCGGTGCTGTAGAAGGCGATGTACATCAGTGCGGTGTCGTCACCGGTGGTGGAGGTGATCACCGGGTCTTCGGCTTCTGCCGGCAGCACGTTGCGCTGGCTGGCCACCTTGGCCTGGATTTCCGCCAGGGCATCGTTGGCGTCGTAGTTCAGCACCATCTTGGCCTGGATGGTGGACACGCTCTGGGAGCTGGTGGAGGTCAGGTAATCAATGCCGCTGGCTTCGGCAATGGCCTGTTGCAGCGGCGTGGTGATAAAGCCCTTGATCAGGTCCGAACTGGCACCGGGGTAGGCGGTGGTGACCGTCACCGTGGTGCTTTCCAGCTTCGGGTACTGGCGGATTTCCATTTCCATGGCGGCCCGGGCACCGAGCAGCAGGATCAGCAGGCTGACCACCGTGGCCAGGACTGGCCGGTGGACAAATATATCGGTGAATTTCATTACTCAGACGCCTCCTGGCCGGATTCGTCCTGAATCTCAACCCGCTGGCCGGCCCGCAGCCTGAGCAGGCCTTTGGCAACCACGGTTTCACCGGATTCGAGACCGGACGTTACGGAGGCCCGTCCCTCACGGACTTCGCCAGTGGTGACACTGCGGCGGCTGACCACCAGCTGGCCTTCATCGTTTTCTTCCACTACGAACACGAAGTTGCCGTAAGTGTTATAGGAAATAGCCTCGCGGGGCAGGGTGACCACTTTGTTATCCCGGGGCTGGCCGGTCTGGACAGTGGCAAACATACCCGGGCGCAGCAGGTTATCTTCGTTGTTCAGGATGGCGCGTATGCGCACGGTGCGGGTTTCCGGGTTCACCGAGGTGTTAATGGCGCTGACGTCACCCTCAAAGGTGCGGTCAGGCACTGCGGCTACAGTGACAGACACCGGATAGCCCTGGTCGACATCCGGCAGGTATTTCTCGGACAGTGTGTAGTCCACGTAGATTGGGTGCAGCATGTTGATCTCGACGATCGGGGTGCCGGTGCCAATGTACTGGCCCTGGTCCACCATCCGGATACCCAGCTTGCCGTCAAACGGGGCCTTGATCACCTTCTTGTTCAGCTGGGCCTCTGCCTCGTTCACCCGTGCCCGGGCGGCATCGTAGTTGGCCTTGGCTTCGTCGTACTGGGACTGGGACACGGCGCGCCGCGGCAGCAGGTCGGAAATCCGTTTGAACTCCTGCTGCGCCAGTTGAGCCTCGGCCCGGCGGGTGCGCAGGGCGGCTTCGTCGATAGCGGCATCCAGGCGAACCAGGACGTCTCCCTGTTTAACGGTGTCGCCGGATTCAAAGCTGATGCTTTGAATCACTCCCGGCACCTCGTTGGCCACCTCAATACCGTTAATGGCTTCTACGCTGCCCACCGCCTTGATGGCCGGCTGCCAGTTTTCGGTGGTTGCCTTGGTCACGGAAATGATCGCCGGCGGCTGAGGCTGTGACAGCATTTCCTTCATCTGGCCAAACTGCATGAATTTGTAGCCAAAGATGCCGCCAAGGACGACACCAAGGAAAATGATGACGATGACAAAACGGGATGCGGTGCGCATAGGTCTGTTCCTGGAGTGGATTCCTGTAGTTTCGGACGCCTGCCGGGGGGTTCGTTAAAGTCAATAGGCGTTTTGGATTAGCATGCTACAAAAGCGACAGGACATTGTCACTATTGCAATTACGCCAGGTGGTGTGGGTTAGATTACCGTGGTTGATGTGTGCGGGTATTGCGGCCTATGCCGCCTATGGTTTCGGTGCCAGCCATGCAGGTTGGGCGGCTATGGGTGGTGTGTTCATCGCTGGATGACCGGGCCCTCCTGGCCCGGCATCACTCTGAGCGGCTGGGCGGTTAATCGTCAGCGGATTTCCGCTTTCCGGTCAGGCCCACCACAAACACGTAGAACAGCGGTACAAAGAAGATCGCCAGGATGGTCGCGGCCAGTGTGCCACCGACCACCGCGGTGCCGATGGCATGCTGGCTGGCGCTGGAGGCACCACTGGCGATGGCCATGGGCAGTACCCCGAAGATGAACGCCAGCGAGGTCATGATGATAGGACGCAGGCGCAGGCGGGCGGCCTCGGCGGTGGCCTGCAGCAGCGGCTTGCCTTCCTGCTCATAAAGCTGTCGGGCAAATTCCACGATCAGAATGGCGTTCTTGGCGGCCAGTCCCATGGTGGTCAGCATACCCACCTGGAAGAACACATCGTTGGACAGCCCTCTGGCCATGGTGGCCAGGACCGCGCCAAGCACACCCAGTGGCACCAGCATGATCACCGCAAACGGAATCGACCAGCTTTCATACAGGGCTGCCAGGCACAGGAACACCACCAGGATCGACAGCAGATACAGCATCATCGCCTGGTTGCCGGCCTGTTTTTCCTCGAACGACAGGCCGGTGTATTCCAGGCCCAGGCCCTGGGGCAGGTCGGCGGCAATGCGTTCCAGTGCGGCCATGGCATCACCGGTACTGTAACCGTTAGCCGGAGCACCCTGGATTTGCGTAGCGGGTACGCCCTGATACCGCTGCAGGCGCGGCGAACCGAACACCCACTCGCCAGTGGCAAAGGCGGCAAAGGGCACCATCTCACCCTGGGCGTTGCGCACAAACCATTTGTCGAAGTCTTCCGGTGCCAGTCGTGAATCCGGTTTGCCCTGCACATAGACTTTCTTCACCCGGCCGTTGTGCAGGAAGTCGTTCACATAGCTTGAACCCCAGGCGGCAGACATGGTGGCATTGATGTCGGCAATGGACACCTGCAACAGCCGGGCTTTTTCGTCATCGATGATCACCTGGTATTGGGGCTCGTCCGGCAGGCCGTTGTGGCGCACCATGTTCAGCTCCGGCGCGGCATTGGCTCTGCTGATAAACTCATTGGTGGCGGCCATCAGGGCGTGGTGGCCGATAGCTCCGTTGTCTTTCAGGTAGAGGTCAAAGCCGGTGGCGTTGCCGAGCTCCAGAATGGCCGGTGGCACAATCGGGAACACGATGGCGTCTTTGATCTGGGCGAACCTTGCCCCGGAGCGACCCGCGAGGGCGAACACGCTCTGGGCAAAGCTTTCCCGGTCAGCAAAGGGCTTCAGGTCCACGAACAGAATACCGGAGTTCTGGCCACGGCCGGCGAAGTTGAAGCCCCGCACAGACATCACGCTCTTGACCACCTCGGACTCTTCTTCCAGCAAATAATTTCCAGCTTCTGCCAGTACGGCTTCGGTGCGCTCGCCCGTGGCATTGGTGGGCAGCTGCACCATCACAATCATCACGCCCTGATCTTCGTCCGGCAGGAACGCGGTGGGCAGGCCCTTGAACAGGAAGCCCACAGCCACGACCAGCAACAGGTACACGCCCATGAAGCGGCCCTTACGTTTGATCAGGTAACTGACGCCTGATTTGTAGCGGTCTGCGCTGCGGTCAAAGGTGCGGTTAAACCAGCCGAAAAAGCCTTTCCTGACGTGCTGGTCGCCGGGTTTCAGCAAGGTGGCGCACAGGGCCGGGGTGAAAATAAATGCCACCAGCACAGAGAACGACATTGCCGAGATGATGGTGACCGAGAACTGCCGGTAGATCACCCCGGTGGCGCCGCCAAAAAAGGCCATGGGCAGGAACACCGCCGAAATCACCAGGCCGATGCCCAGCAGTGCGCCGGAGATCTGGTCCATGGATTTCTTGGCGGCTTCCTTGGGCGACAGCCCCTCTTCTTCCATCAGTCGCTCGACGTTTTCCACTACTACGATGGCGTCGTCCACCAGCAAACCGATGGCCAGGACCATGGCAAACATGGTCATCACGTTGACGGTGAAGCCAAAGGCGTACAGTACGCCAAAGGTAGCCAGCAGAACCACCGGCACCGCCAGTGTGGGAATGATGGTGGCGCGCCAGCTTTGCAGGAACAGGAACATCACCAGGAACACCAGCACCACGGCTTCGATCAGCGTCATGGCGACGGTCTCGATAGACGCCGACACGACCGGTGTGGTGTCGTAGGGGAAGACGATCTCTACGCCTTCAGGCAGAAAGCGTTCCAGTTCTGCCAGGGTTTCTTTTACCCGGCCAGCGGTTTCCAGCTGGTTGGCGCCGGTGGCCAGGCGCAGGGCCATACCGGCTGCCGGCGCGCCGTTGTATTTACCGGTGATGGCGTAGTTCTCGTTGCCCAGATTCACCTCGGCGACCTCGGCCAGGCGCACCTGGGAGCCGTCCGGGTTCACTTTCAGCAGGATGTTTTCGAATTCTTCGGCGGTCTTCATGCGCTGCTTGCCGATAACGGTGGCCTGCAGCTGCACGCCTTCTGCGGTGGGCAGGCCACCGAGCTGGCCGGCAGAGACCTGCACGTTCTGGGCGCGCACCGAATTGATCACGTCCTGCGGGGTCAGCTGGTAGCTGTTGAGTTTTTCCGGGTCGAGCCACAGGCGCATGGCGTACTGGGAGCCGAACAGCAGAAAGTCACCGACGCCCTGGGTTCGCGCAACCGGGTCCTGGATGTTGGATACGATGTAATCGGCCAGGTCGCCCTGGGTGTATTTGCCATCAGGGCTGGTCAGCGCAAAGACGGTGAAGAAGTTCACCTTGTACTTGGATACCCGGATGCCTTGACGCTGCACTTCTTCGGGCAGCAGCGGGTTGGCCAGCTGCAGTTTGTTTTGCACCTGCACCTGGGCGATGTCTGGGTCGGTGCCCTGTTCGAAGGTGGCAATGATGGTCATGCTGCCATCCGAGTTGCTCTCGGAGGAGATGTAGCGCAAGCCGTCCAGGCCGTTGAGCTGTTGCTCGATCACCTGGACCACCGTGTCCTGCACGGTCTGGGCGGAAGCGCCGGGGTAATTCACCGACAAGGCAATCGCCGGCGGGGCGACATCCGGAAACTGGTTAACGGCGAGGTTCTTTACTGCCAGTCCGCCGCCGAGCATCAGCATCAGGGCGACGACCCAGGCAAATATGGGGCGTTCGATAAAAAATCGGGGCATGTCCGGAGCTCCTTATTCGGCCTGGGTTGCGAATTCGGTTTTCAGGTCGACATTGGCTGCCGGTGCCGGCTGCACGGGAATGCCCGGCGCCAGGCGCTGAACGCCCTCGGTCACCACCTGTTCACCGGCCTGCAGCCCCTTTTGCACCAGCCAGGCGTTGCCCACGGTGCGCTCGGTTTCAATCTGGCGGACGCTTACCGTGTTGTCCTCGGCCAGCACCCAGACGGTTGGTACGCCGCGGGTATCGCGTGACACCGCTTGCTGGGGCACCAGGATGGCGTTCGGGCGGGTGCCTTCTTCCACCAGCGCGCGCACAAACATACCCGGCAGCAGCTTGCCATCCGGATTCGGGAACTCAGCCCGCAGGGTGACCGAGCCGGTGCCCTCATCGACCACCACTTCGGAGAACTTCAGCAAACCGGTGTGCGGATAGTCCTGGCCGTTCTCCAGCACCAGCGAGACTTCAACCACGTCGTTCTCATCGGCTTCAATCAGCCCGGCTTCGATAGCGCTCTGCAGGTCCAGGAGGCGGGTGACCGGTTGCACGATGTCCACGTAGATCGGGTCCAGTTGGGTGATGGTGGCCATTTCCTGCTGCTGGCCGCTGGTCACCAGGGCGCCTTCGCTGACTCGCGAACGGCTGATCTTGCCGGTGATCGGGGCTTTCACCCGGGTGTAGTTCATGTTGATGCTGGCGGCTTCGTATTCCGCCTCGGCGCTGCGCAGGGCAGCCAGGGCGTCGTCATACTGCTGCTGGCTGATGGAACGGGTGCCCACCAGGTTTTCGTAGCGCTTGGCCAGGTTGCGGGCATTGGTCAGGCTGGCATTGGCCCGGGCCAGGGCGGCCCGGTAGGGAGCGTCATCGATCTGGTACAGCACTGACCCCTCATCCACTACGCTGCCTTCAACGAACAGTCGCTCTTCAATAATGCCATTCACCTGTGGGCGAACCTCGGCAGTCCGCCAGGCGCGGGTGCGGCCAGGCAGGGCGGAAGACAGGGCCAGTGGTTGTTCTTCCACTTCATACACCCCCACCTGAGGCGCCGGGCGCTGGTTTTGTTGTTGCGGTGCCGGATCGCTGCATCCGGAGAGTACAAAAATACTGGTCAGCAGCAGCGCCAGCAGGCGGCTGTCGGGCAGGTGTTTGTTTGAAATCACAACGTTGTCCCCGTCTGTGGTTGGTTCGGAGGTAATGGGTTCATTGTATTGTATTGTATTGCGGGATTGTAACCGTATTGTGATACAAGGGTAACTTCGGATTCTACTGCGCCGGGGTCGGGAGCCTTGCTTGATATAGCCTGTCTGCGCGCTCGTAATACCGGGTGATCGCAAACCCACGAGTCAGGAATCCATGCAGCAAACAGAAGACACAGGGCACGAAGATCGTCGCCAGGGTGGCATTCAGGTGATTGCCCGGGCAGCGGCGATTATGCGCGAACTCGGAGAGTATCCCGACGGCCTGAGCCTGGCGGAAATCGCCCGGGCCGTGGCCTTGCCCCGCTCTACCATTCAGCGCATTATCGGTGCGCTGGAAACTGAAGGTTTTGTCGAAATGGTGCGGGCTGAAGGCGGTTACCGGCTGGGGCCGGAGCTCGGGCGCCTGCTTTACCACACCCGGATTGACGTGATTTCCGTGGCTCGTCCCCTGCTGGAAGAACTCAGCCACCAGATTGGTGAAACCCTGGTGTTCTGTGGCGTGGAAGCCAACCAGGTGCTTGTGATCGAGCGCATTGTGGCGGAGCGGGAGCTGCGGGTGGTGCCGGCTATGGGGGTGATTCACGTGCCTTTCCATACCACTGCGGTAGGCAAGGCCCTGTTGGCCAGCATGGAAGACAGCAAGGTTGAAAAGATTCTGCGGGATACTTTGCCGTCGGGTAGCGAAGGTGTGGCAGTAAAGCGCCAGTTGCTTGCAGACCTTGAAAAAATCCGCCAGACCGGCGTGGCAGAAGATTTCGAAGAATACATGCCGGATATTGCGGCATTCTCAGTGGCGATGGACACATACCTTGGCCGTTTTGCAGTGGCAGCAATTGTGCCCGTGAGTCGGGCAAGGACGCACCGCGATAAATACCTTGAACCCCTGAAAACCTTCAAGGCGAAGGTTGAAGCCCGAATCGGGGAGAGTTAAGCATGCAGTTGATTCTCGGCCTGGCCCTGGCGGCCGCCGTGTTTGTCATCCTGAAAAAATGGGGCGCGCTGTCGCCGGAAGGCCAGAAAGCGGCCATCTGGAAAGTGGTGCTGGTGGCCGGCGGTGCCCTGTTGCTGTTTATGGTGCTGACTGGCCGGGTGCACGTGATCACTGCCGGTATTGCGGCACTGATTCCGCTGCTGAGAAAACTGCCGGCGCTGATGCGCTACGCGCCGATGTTCCGCAAGGCCATGGACGATTCCTCCGGGCCGGAAGCTTCGGGACAGGCCGGTACGGGTGACCAGCGGGCACCGGTTGCCGGCGCCATGACCGAGCGGGAAGCCTGCGATATTCTGGGGGTGACGCCGGGTTGCACCCGTGAAGAGGTGGTGGCTGCCCACCGCAAGCTGATGCAGAAGGTGCATCCGGATCGCGGTGGTAACGATTACCTGGCCGCCAAGCTCAACGAAGCCCGGGACCTGCTGATCGGCAAACGTGGCGCCTGATCAGGGCAGGATATCCACTTTCACATCGATGGCCAGCTGTTCCGCCAGGCTGCTGTTGCGCTGATAGACCAGGCCGCCCTGCTGGCGGCTTTCCGATGTGCTGACCCCGCCCAGAGACACCCATTGCCCCGGCTCCACCCGGCGGATGGTCACCAGCGCCTCGGTTTCATAGCCGGGCAGTGCTGCCGGGTCTTCCTCGAACGATACAATGTTCAGCTCCACTGCCTGGTCGGAAATCGACTGGGGGCTGACCACAAACCCGCTGCGGGTTTCCACCTGTTCCAGGATCACCGCCGGGTTGCGGCCACCCTGAACGGCGAAGGGCAGGGTGCGCACGCTGCCGGAGGTAATGTGGGCCGATTGCCCGTCCTGAACCACCAGGTGGCGCTGGGAGCTTGAGCTGGTGGAGCTGTTGCGCTGCTGGACACCACCGGAGACCCGGTTACGGTTTACGCTGACGCCACCGCCGGAACTGGAGCTTTCTGAACTCTGCCGGTAGCGCACCGTAATGCGCATCTGTACCGGTGGCACATCCAGCGAGCCGACCAGGGTGCTGATCTCGTCCAGTAAGACTGGTTCGCCCCGTACCACCAGTTGCGCTCCCCGGGCGGTTACCGTCACCGGTGCCTGCTGGTACAGTGTGCGTACCTGCTGCGCCATGTCTTCGGCGGTGCGGTTCTGCAGCTGGTAAATGCGGGTTTCCTGTTCTGCCCGGGCCGCCGCCGGAGCCGCCAGGCCAAGTATCAGAACGGCCAGCAGGGCCAGTGAGGAAAACCGGGCGAAAGGGTTGTGCATCTGGGCCTCCGAAGCCACGTTAACGGCAACTGCCGGAAAATAATCCGGATTGCGGGTTGCCAATCTGAAAACCGCGGGTATATAGTGAAAAGCATGAAGACTCTACACACAGCCTGTCAATTGAACGTTCTGAAAGCTTTCGGTGAAAAACTAAAGGCCGCAGGTTCTGCTGTGTATTTTTGGTGGTTTGGTTATGGCTTTTATTTTAGCCAGAGCCCGGGCCGCCCGTAAGATCTTCATCGACCGAACACAACGAGGAAGGCAGCCCGGCAAGCAACCCAGGCTGCCACCGGACTCGAAAAAGCCCCGACTGGTAGCCCAGCCGGGGCTTTTTTTGATTCTGACACAGGGAAACGGGAACACAGACATGAACATGCCGCTGAAATCTGAAACACTGGACGCGCAATCCTCCAGCGCCTGCCAGCACCGGCAGGAAGCCAGGTTGCCTACCGCCGCCGAGTTGCGCCAGCAGTTTCCTGCCGATGAGCAACTGGTTCGGGCCATTGCCGGTTACCGTGAACAGATCCGCGCTGTACTGCACGGTCAGGACGACCGCACCCTGATTGTTATGGGGCCCTGCTCCATTCACGACGAACAGGCCGCCCTGGACTACGCCACCCGCCTGAAAGCGCTGTCAGACGACGTCAGTGACCGGTTCCTGATTGTCATGCGCGCCTACCTGGAAAAACCCCGCACCACCGTGGGCTGGAAAGGTCTGCTGTACGATCCGGAACGCACCGGCCAGGGCGACCTGAAGCAGGGCCTGGAGCGTTCCCGCAAGTTGTTGCTGGCGTTATCCGAGCTTGGCCTGCCGTTGGCCACCGAAGCCCTGAGCCCGTTCATGATGGATTATCTGGGGGACCTGGTGAGCTGGACTGCCATCGGCGCCCGCACCACCGAATCCCAGATTCACCGGGAAATGGTCAGCGGCCTGCCTATGCCCACCGGGTTCAAAAATGGCACCGACGGCGGTATTACCGTAGCCAGCCATGCCATGAAGTCTGCCTCGCACCCTCACCACCACATGGGCATTTCCCACAGTGGCGCGCCGGTGATGATTTCCACCGTTGGCAATCCGGACACCCACCTGGTGCTGCGCGGCGGCCGGGGCGTGACCAACTACGATGAGCTGAGCATCGCCAAGGCAGTGGCAGAGCTGGAAAAAGCCGGCGTATCAACGGCCGTGATGGTGGACTGCAGCCACGACAACGCCTGCAAACAGGCCGAGCGGCAAGTGGACATTGCCCGGGATGTGATGGCCCAGAAGCGCAATGGCAACCGACACATCAAGGGCCTGATGCTGGAAAGCTTCCTGGAATTCGGTCGCCAGGATGACGGTAAAGAGCTGGTCTACGGCTGCTCGATTACCGATCCGTGCCTGGGCTGGGAACAGACGGAGGCTCTGATCCGCTCACTGTAGACAACAACAGTTGCCCGGCCAGCAGCACCAGAATGCCCCCCATGGCCCGGTCGAGCCAGTGTCCGAACCGGTTGAAACCCCGGCGGACACGGGGGTGGGTAAAGAACACCGCCACCATGGCAAACCACAGGCCCGTGGCCAGTGCCATGTACAGGCCATAGCCTGCCTGCAGCAGAATGGGTGTGCCCGGGTTGATCACCACCGAGAACAGGGACACAAAGAACAGCGTTGCCTTGGGGTTCAGGGCGTTGGTCAGAAACCCGAGCCGGAAGGCTGCCATTCCTGTCTGTTGGGTCTTTTCAGCCGCATCCACATGCACTCCGCCCGGCCTGGCCCGCAGACAGTGCCAGGCGATGTACAGCAGATAAACCGCGCCAACCACTTTCAACACGGTGAACAGCATCACCGATTGCTGGATGATCAGTCCGATACCCAGCAGCGAATAGCCCACGTGCAGCAGAATGCCCAGCCCGATACCCGCAGCCGACAGCAACGCGTTGCGCCGGTTCTGGGTCAGGGCCTGGCGCAGCATCACCGCAAAGTCCGGCCCGGGGCTCGCTACCGCCAACAGGTGCACCAGGGCCACCGTAAGAAATTCCAGCCAGTAATTCTGCACCTGTTTGCTCCTGTTAACGTAGTGACCTGTTGAGCCTTATGGTCGTAAGCCGATGAAGGTGATTGCCGGCAAGCATAGAAGGATTTTTTTCCGGTTTCACCTGTCAGGATTCCGTAAGCTTTCTATACTTATAACTTAACCTGCAGAAAAGACGGGAATTTCCGGTTTTCAGAGGAGGCCAGATGAACAAGCGTGACGTGGATGTAGCGATCATCGGCGCCGGCACTGCCGGCATGGTGGCTTACCAGCGGGTAGCAAAGAAAACCGACCGTGTGGTGCTGATCGAGGGTGAGCAGTACGGCACAACCTGTGCCCGGGTGGGCTGCATGCCCAGCAAATTGCTGATTGCCGCCGCCGAGCGGGCCCACGACCTGAAATCCGCCGGCGACTTCGGTGTGCTGGCTGGCGATGTCCGCATTGATGGCCGGCTGGTAATGCAGCGGGTACGTGCCGAGCGGGACAAGTTTGTGGCGCCGGTGGTTCGCTCCATGGAAAAACTGCCGGAGGAGCATCGCCTGATGGGCCATGCCCGCTTTCTGGATGCCCACCGGCTGGAGGTCGGCGACCATACCGAAGTCCGCGCCGATCGTATCATCATCGCCACCGGCTCCCGCCCCAACATACCGGGTATCTTCAAAGAAGCCCGGGACCGGCTGATTGTGAACGACGACATTTTCGACTGGCAGGACCTTCCAGGCTCTGTCGCGGTCTTCGGCCCCGGGGTCATCGGCCTGGAGCTGGGGCAGGCATTAAGCCGGCTGGGGGTGAAGGTGCACCTGTTCGGCGTCAGCGGCGGCATCGGCGGGCTGCGGGATGAGAAAATCCGTGACTACGCACTGAAAACCTTCAGCGAAGAGTTTGCCTTCAGTCCGAAAACCGAAACCCGCCGGGTAGAGCGTACAGACGGTGGTGTGCAGATTACCTGGCTGGAAGACGGCAAAGAGCACCAGGAAACCTTCGACTATCTTCTGGCGGCCACCGGGCGCCGGCCGAATATCGATAACCTGGACATCCAGAACGCCGGCATCGAGCTGGACGACCGGGGCATGCCGGAGTTTGACCCTTACACCCTGCGCTGTGGCGACAGCCATATTTTTATCGTCGGGGATGTGAATAACCACCGGCCGTTGCTGCATGAGGCCGCAGATGAAGGCCGCATCGCCGGAGACAACGCAGCGGCATATCCGGAGGTACAGACCGGATTGCGCAAAACCCCGCTGGCCGTGGTGTTCAGCGATCCGCAGATTGCCTCGGTGGGCCTGACCATTCACCAGGTGGATGAAAAGTGCCGGGGCTGCTTTGCCGTCGGAGAAGTAAGTTTCGAGAACCAGGGACGCAGCAAGGTGATCGGCAAGAACCGGGGCCTGCTGCGGGTGTATGGCGAACATGGCAGCGGATTGTTCATGGGCGCGGAAATGTTCGGCCCTGCGGCCGAGCATATTGCCCACCTGCTGGCGTGGTGCGCCCAGAAGCGTATGACCGTGAGCGACATGCTGGAAATGCCGTTCTACCATCCGGTGATTGAAGAGGGCTTGCGATCAGCCCTGAAAGACCTGAGCAGAAACCTGAAACTGGGCCCGGAGCCCGCGGAAGGCTGCATGGACTGCGGCCCGGGTGTTTAACCCAGGCCGCTGGCGGAGCTGATCTGTGTCAGTTCACTATGACGTGTGATGTTGCAAGCTTACCGGTGTGGCGGCAGCGTCCCTTGCATTTTGCTGGTGCCGCGCCCATATCTTCTCATGGAAGAAGTAGGCCACGGTGTTGATGGCCGGTTCCACCATGGCAATCAGGCTGCCGATCAGGATGTCACCGGTCAGCAGGTAGGCCACGGTGAAGGCCACGGTAAAGTGGGTGATGGCGAAGGTAATCGTTTTCAAAACCGACTGATCACCTTTCGTGCTGTGCTCGTGGACAAACAGTTTCAGCGTACTCATGATCAACTCCGCATTTATCAGGTCTATGATTCAATTTAAGACCAAACGAGAATTATTTCCAAATAGATTGTGCGATATCCTGCAATAGGTTCGAGCTATAAGATTTCAGGCTATCGAATAAGTTTTTACTATCAATGACATTAAGGAATGGAACTGGGCCCAGGGCCCGGAACTGACTTAGAGTAGTAATCAGAGACAACCCGACGACGAATCAGGAGGTTCAAATGGGTAAGAACTTTATTGGTCTGGATACCGAAAAAACCGCCGCACTGGCTGGCTCACTGAATGATCTGCTGGCCAACTACCAGATCTTTTACATGAACGTGCGTGGTTACCACTGGAACATCAAGGGTGAGAACTTCTTCCTGCTGCACGAGAAATTCGAAGAGCTGTACAACGACCTTCTGCTGAAAGTGGATGAAATTGCCGAGCGTGTACTGACCCTGGGCCACCGCCCGGCTCACGCGTTCAGCACCTACATCGAAACCGCCGAAGTGCCGGAGCGCAAAGACGTATCCAACGGCAAAGAAGCGGTTGAGAACATTGTTGAAAGCTTCGGCAAGCTGATTGCCAAGCAGCGCGAACTGCTGGAGCTGGCCGGTGAAGCCGGTGATGAAGGCACCTCTGCCCTGATGAGCGATTACATCTCCGGGCAGGAGAAAGACGTGTGGATGTACCGGAGCTACCTGGGCCAGTAAGCCAGGCAGAGCGGTAACCTGAAATGGCGGCTCCCCGGAGCCGCCATTTTTGTATGTGCGTCATCGGCTTGTCTTTCTTCTGACGCGGTTTTGTCATCTGTTTGCCATAGCGTGGGTCGTCATTTACACACCGACGACACAACCCGAGGTAAACATGATTTTCCAGCGAACCCTTCTGACCTCCACCATTCTGGCTACTACCGTTGGCCTTGCTGCCTGCGCTACCGGCAGCGGTTCTGAAACCCAGCCCAGGGCTTCCTTGCCGGGCCTGATCGAACTCAATGTACTGGGAAGCTACAAGGCTCCGGGCAATGTGTTTGACGAAAGCGCCGCCGAAATCGTCGCCCACGATGCCGCTAACCAGCGCCTGTTTGTAGTGAACGCCAATGCGGCCACCGTGGACGTACTGGATATCCGCAACCCGTCTGCGCCGGTGCTGGTAAACACCATCGACGCCAGCCGCGAAGGTGCCTCCGCCAACAGTGTGGCAGTGTATGGTGACCTGGTCGCCGTCGCCATCGAAGCTGAGGTGAAGCAGGACAACGGCAAGGTGGTGTTCTACAACGCATCTGACCTGTCCAAGGCCGGTGAAGTGACCGTGGGCGCCTTGCCAGACATGGTGACTTTCACCCGCGATGGTCAAAAAGTGCTAGTTGCCAACGAAGGTGAACCGAATGACGACTACTCACACCGCCACATCCAGCGGCGGCACCTGCTGGTGTAAAAACCACTTCTCTGTCACTACCTTCCGGGTAAACCAGTGCGAGCGCATCAGGGTGCTGGCAATGGGTTGCTTGAGCCATTCAGGCAGGTCAAAGCCATGCTCCTGTTCGGAGGCGCGATTGCCAAAGCGGGTGGCAATTTGTTCGCCGTAGGACTGCAGGGAAATCGCAGAATAGTCCGGGGCTTCCTGTATCACTTTCGCAGCCATCAGGGCCGATTCGATGGCCGGGCGGATGCCTTCGCCGCTCTGGGTGTAGGCCAGTCCTGCAGCATCACCGATCAGCAACACACCGTTGTCCACCAATGGCCGGTCGGCGTGGGCATACAGCAGATAGGCGTGACCCTTGAACCGGCCGGGCAGGTCGGCGGGAATGCGGCCGGCCTGTTTCATATCTTCTACAAAGGCTTCCAGGTGATCCGTCAGCCGGTGGTTGTCTTCCCGGCCCAGGCCAATGTTCAGGTAGCTGCCTTTTCGGAACACCCAGGCATAGCCCTTGAGATCGCGGCAGAACCAGAGTTCGGGGGTATCGCCCCGGGCTTCGCAAGAGCGGGCCTGTTCCGGAGTCATCTCGAACTCTACTTCCTTGGCCGCAACCACGGTTTCATGCTTGCCGGGGCCGTTGCCCAGCTGCCGGGCTACCGGGCAGAAGTGACCGCCGGCGCCCACCAGTAACGGCGCCTGCCATTGTTCGTTGATTACCCAGTTGCCGTTGTCACGGGTAATGGATTTTACCGGCGTACCCAGCTGTTTGGTGCAGGACACCCGGCCAAGCAGGTAGTCATCAAACTCGCAGCGGCGGATGCCGTAACTGACCACTTCACCGTGGTTGTTCTCCACCGCGTCCTGGCCCATCATGCCGATGCGGAAGCGGCGAATGGGTTGCAGGGTGCGGCCATTGCCATACTCGTTGGCATCAATATCCAGGCTTGCCAGTACCGCGGGGGTTACCCAGCCTGCGCAGGTTTTATCCCGGGGGAATTCGGCCTTGTCGATAATCAGCACCTGCTTGCCCGCGCCCTCCAGCGCCCGGGCCAGGGTAGAGCCGGCGGGTCCGGCGCCGACAATGATCACATCGTAGTAATCCATCAAATGCCCTCCGGTGTGGCTGGGAAGGTATAAAGATCCTGCCGGCTCCGGGGCAGCTGATTGTTATCGCCGTGGGTGAATACCACCTGGAACAGCTGCAATGAGCCGGCCCGGAAGGCTGCAATGGAGCCGGCCAGGTACAGCCGCCATGCCCGGGTGAAGTGCTCGTCGTACATCTCCGTTACCTTGTCCTGGTTGGCGGTGAAATTGTCCATCCAGTGGCTCAGGGTCTGGGCGTAGTGCAGGCGCAGGTTCTCCACATCCAGTACCGAGAAATCGCTGTGTTCGCAGAGCTCCATGAACTCGCCAATGCTGGGCGGGTAGGCGCCGGGGAAAATCCGTTTCTCGATCCAGGCGTTCATCAGCATCGGCCGGTTGCGCCCGATACTGTGCAGCAGGGCGATGCCATCGGGTTTGAGGGAGTGTTTGATCAGTTCCGACAGGGCGGGGTAGTTGTCCTTGCCCACATGCTCCAGCATGCCGATGGAGACGAACGCATCGTACTGGCCTTCAATGTTGCGGTAGTCGTCTTCCACATAGGTGACCAGGTTATCCAGGCCCTGCCGCTCTGCTTCGGCCCGGGCATAGGCCAGCTGCTCCCGGGAAATGTTGTAGGCATGCACGGTTACCCCGTAGTTGCGAGCCATATAACGGGCCAGGCCGCCCCAGCCGCAACCGGCTTCCACCACGGTCATGCCCGGTTTCAGGCGCAGTTTGCGGCACACATGTTCCAGCTTGGCCAGTTGGGCCTGTTCCAGGGTCTTGTCTGCCTGCTCGTAATAGGCGCAGGTGTACTGCATTTCCGCACTATCCAGCCACAGCTGGTAGAACTCGTTGCCCAGGTCGTAGTGGTGGTGGATGTTTTCCCTGGCTTCGGAAATCCCGGTAGGCCGGGGGTTGTGGTTGCGCCAAAGTGCATCCAGCCATTTCGGCCACTTCTGCCGGGCCGCATGAACCGCCCGGTACATGGCCTCCATAAGATCCGGCAGGTCGCCGTCTACTTCCAGCCGGCCGGCGCTGTACAGGTCTCCGAACGCCAGGTTGGGATTGGCCACCAGTGAATACAGGGCTTTGGGGTCGGCCAGGCTCAGGGTGAACCGGGCGGGTTGCTGCTCCGGTTCGGTGGTCTCGCCGTTCCACAGGCGGAAGCGCACCGGTGGCGAACCGGCCATACGCATCAGCTTGGCCACCAGCCAGCGCTCGTAGCTGTGGGGTTCCCGGTCGGTCTGGCTGTTCTCCAGGGGCAGGGTCAGCACATGGCCCTGGGCTCTTGGGTCGCTTCCGCTATATTCCGGTTTGCGGGCGGTGTTCTGTGTCACGGCAGGCTCTCCCTTTGTTCTCTGTACTCCTGTGCGGTCCCGAAATCAGGCTGAGAGTCGCGTTTCTGATTCAGTATAGAAAATGATCAGGATTTGTCAGGTATTGGCGAAAACGGAGGGCAAAGCAGGGAGAAAAGCGGGATCGGGCGGGTGCCCGATCCCGGAAGGTACAAGTCTTAGTAAGTAGCGCTCATGCCAAACCATTCCGGGAAGATGACGATCAGCGCCAGCACCAGAATCTGGATCAGTATGAATGGCACAATGCCTTTGTAGATATCGATCGTTCGGACATTCGGTGGTGCCACCCCTTTCAGGTAGAACAGTGAGAACCCGAAGGGTGGTGTCAGGAAACTGGTTTGCAGGTTCATGGCCACCAGAATGGCAAACCACAGCATGTTGATGCCCAGCGCTTCCGCCACCGGCGCCAGGATCGGCACGATGATGAACGAAATCTCCACGAAGTCGATAAAGAAGCCCAGAACCAGGATCACCAGCATGGCCAGGATGATGAAGCCCCACTGTTCGCCCGGCAGCATCAGCAGCCATTCTTCCAGAAGGTAGTCGCCGCCGGTGTAGCTGAACACCATGGAGAAGGCGGTGGCACCGATCAGGATGGCGAACACCATGGCGGTTACGCTGACGGTATCCTTGGCCGCATCCCACACCATCTTGAACGAGAACTGGCGATAGATGATGGCCAGGACCACCGCACCCACACCACCCAGTGCGGACGATTCGGTGGGGGTGGCAATGCCGGTAAAGATCGAGCCAAGCACCACCACAATCAGTGCCAGCGGCGGGATAATCGCGAGCAACGCATCGCGTATTTCCTTGCCACGGCTGATGCTGTCATCCGGCGGCATGGCCGGCGCTGTCTGGGGCTTGAGGCGGGTGATCACCAGGATGTAGATAATGTACAGGCCGATCAGAACGATGCCGGGCATCACTGCGGCCTTGAACAGGTCGCCCACCGGCAGGCCCAGCACATCCCCCAGAATGATCAGGATAATGGACGGCGGCACAATCTGGCCCAGGGTGCCGGACGCACAGATAGTACCGGTGGCCAGGCGCTTGTCGTAGTTATGGGCCAGCATCACCGGCAGGGAGATCAGGCCCATGGCCACCACACTGGCGCCGACCACACCGGTGGACGCAGCCAGCAATGCGCCCACCAGGATGGTGGAGATAGCCAGGCCGCCCGGCAGGCCGCCAAACAGCCGGCCCATGGACGTGAGCAGCTGCTCGGCCAGCCTGGTGCGCTGCAGCACCACGCCCATGAAGATAAACAGCGGCACGGCCATCAAGACGGTGTTCTGCATCACACTCATGATGCGGTAGGGCATGAACGCGAACAGATCCATGCCTTCAGCGAAGATGCCAAAGAACAGCGCCACGCCACCGAAGGTGAAAGCCACCGGGAAACCCAGCATCAGCATGACCAGTGCCACGCCGAACATAATCATGCCGATCATGCCAGACCTCCCGCACTGTGCTCGCCTTCGTATTCTTTATCACCTGCCATCACCCTCAGGGCGTAGGTGGCCATGTTCAGGCCGGCGGTCGCCATAAACACGGCAGAGAAAGGAATCACGGCCTTGATAATCCAGCGGTGTGGCAAGCCGCCCGGGTCGCCGCTGCCTTCACCCATCTGGTAGGCGTCCTGGGCAAAGCTATAACCGTAGAAGCCGATCAGGTAGGCGAAGGGGATTACAAAAATCAGGGCGCCAACCAGGTTAACCCAGGCTTTGCGCTTCTGGCTCCAGTTGGTGTAGAACACGTCTACCCGAACGTGGCTGTCTGTGCGCAGGGCATAGGGAATGCCCAGCAGGAACACCACCGAATACAGGTGCCATTCCATTTCCTGCATGGCGATGGAGACGTCGTTAAACACATACCTTGTGAGCACGTCGTAGAACACGTTGGCGGCCATCAGGATCATGGCAATGCACGCCACCCAGCCACACACTTTCGAGACCCAGGCCAGGCCCTCGTCCAGTTTTATTATCCAGCGCATCTGTACATCGTCCTCCGCAGAGCGGATTTTCTGTTCTGATTAGAAAGCAAAAAGCCGGGACCTCTCCAAGAGCGATCCCGGCTCTGTTGCTGCATGGCGCCCAGTTTACTCGACTTCCGCCATGGTGTTGAGATAGGCCCTTTCGGAAATATCCGTGTAAGCCCGGCTCTGCTCCTGGTAGCTCAGCTGGGAATCAATGATCTTCTTGGCGATTGCACTGTCTTCCGCCGCTTCTGTCAGCAGTTTTTTGTTGGCATCGTACATGGCCTGGAAGATGTCTTCCGGGAACTGTTTGATCTGTACGTTCGGGTAGTCTTGCTTGATGTTGGCCCAGGCCTTGGCGTTTTCATGCTGGGAATGTACCAGCATGTCGTAGGAGGCGGTGCGCATGGCTACCCGCATGATTTCCTGCAGGTCTGCCGGCAGGCGTTCCCATACACGCTTGTTGACCAGGAACTGCAGCTCGGTGGCCGGCTCGTGCCAACCGGTGTAGTAGTAATCGGCGATCTGCTGGAAGCCAAGACGCAGATCCAGGGCCGGACCTACCCACTCAACGGCATCAATGGTGTTGCGCTCAAGGGCTGTATACAGCTCGCCCGGGGCGATGTTGGTGGGGTTAACACCCACCTCGGCGAAGACTTCGCCAGCAAAGCCCGGGATGCGCATTTTCAGACCTTGCAGGTCTTCCAGCGACTTGATTTCCTTGCGGAACCAGCCGCCCATCTGCACACCGGTGTTGCCGCCGGGGAACGACAGCATGTTGTGGGGCTCATACACTTCCTGCATCAGCTCCATGCCGCCGCCGTGGTAGAACCAGGCGTACTGTTCCATGGCGTTCATGCCGAACGGCATGCTGGTGAAGAACAGGGTTTCCGGAACCTTGCCTTTCCAGTAGTAGGAGGCAGAGTGGCCCATGTCGTACTGGCCTGCCTTGACCATATCGAACACGCCCAGCGGCGCTTTGTGCTTGTTGGCGGAGTCGATGCGGATGGTCAGCCGGCCGTCAGACATTTTCTCGACGGTTTCGGCAAAACGCTTGGTTGTGTCACCGAAAATGGGAAAGTTGGGGCCCCAGGTTTCGGCCAGTTTCAGGGTGAATTTGTCTTGTGCCAGCGCCTGTGTGGCGGCAAATGTCGTTGCCACAGCCAGTACAGCCGCAGATAGAACAGAACGGATCTTCATTGCTCTTCTAACCTCTGATGTTGTTGTAATTGTCTTTGGCTCAGAGCCAGCCGCTTTTTGGGTGACCGGCTTGTTCTTGCAGTCTAGTTCACAAACACAATGGTTGTGCTATGCAGCTGCTCGAATTAAGACATATGTCTAAGGCCTCGGAGCTATACGAACGGTTTTCACAAATCGTTCATCCGGCCGATCTGGCTGGCCAGGCGCATGGCTTCATGTTCTTCCAGCGATTTCAGGTCTTCCAGCAGAGACTTGGCTTCGGGAATCTCTGCCTTGCCGATCAGGCTGTCGTAGAGCGCCATGACCTGATCATGAAAATCAAAGATCTCACGGGCAATACCGGCGAAGTCCAGCGCGGAGTAATCGGTACTGCAGGTCCGGTTTTTTTCGATGGGCTTGTGCACCCCGTAATCGTAAAGCCGGGTTTGCATGGCTTTCGGATCGGCCTGGTTTTCATACTCGGCCACCGCCTTTTCCAGCAGGGTCTCGTGGCTGCTGATGTAATCCAGCAGGGCGCTGGCCCGCTCGTCTTTATGCTGGCCGGCCGATTCGTGCAGGCAGCGGGCCAGGTGGGCGTGCAGTTGCCGGGTCCAGTCGATCAGGTCTGCGAAGGTTTTGATTTCCATACGGCATATCTCCGGTCAGAATGGCTGTTGAAATGTCGGTTTGTCTGTAAGTCTAGACAATATTCTCTGCCTGCCATGCCCTTTGCCTGTTGATCGGGATCATAAGCCTGATGAGTCGTAGCAATCCCTTCTGTTTCTTCCTGTCCCGGCTGACCGAGGATTACCTGCTGCTGGCACTGGTGGTTGGGCTGGTGCCCTTGCTGTGGGCGGTGTCACCCTCTTTGAGTGAGCTTGCCGGGCTGGTGCACTGGCAAACCCTGGCGGCGCTCACCGGTTTTCTGGTGCTGAGCCGTGGGCTTGAAGACAGTGGTGCCCTGGCCCGTTGTGGTGTTTGGCTGATGGGCCGGTTTCGCACGGAGCGTTCATTGGCACTGGCGCTGGTGGTTTTTTCCTGGCTGTTGGCTGCGGTAGTGACCAACGATGTGGCCCTGTTTATCGTGGTGCCCCTGACTGTTGCCCTGGCCGCGGTGGTGCCGGTTCCGCTGGGCCGGCTGGTGATTTTCCAGGCCCTGGCTGTGAATGTCGGGTCGGCTCTGACGCCCATCGGTAATCCCCAGAACCTCTTCATCTGGCAGACCCGGGGCATCGGGTTTGGTGAATTTATGGCGGCCATGCTGCCCCTGGTGGGGCTGTTGACGTTGGTCTTGCTCCTGGCCACGGTGCTGGCGTTTCCCGCCCGGCCGGTTGTTGTCCGGCCGGCGCAAAGGCCGGTCAACCGCAGACTGTTGTGGGTGTCTTGCCTGTTGTATCCGGGTTTTATTGTGGCGGCGGAGCTGGGCGCTGTGGTTGTGGCTGCGCTGGCGCACTACGTTGTTTGATGCGCTTTCGAAACCATCGTAACGCCGGAGTGTTCATCCGGGCCTGACCTGTGCCCGGGTAGGGTATATGATGATAGGAAACCTTGGTCAGGGAGCGAGTGAGATGACGGTAGAGCTGGGTATTATCGAAGGATTTTATGGCCCGGTCTGGAGCTGGGGCGAGCGGCGCCAGCTGGTTAATGCCCTGACCACCCATGGCTATGGTTTCTACCTGTACGCGCCCAAGGCCGATCCATACTTGCGCCGGCGCTGGCAGGAGCCGCATCCGCCGGAACAGGCCGAGGCGTTGGCGGATTTTGCCGGATTCTGCCGGCGCGAAGGGGTGCGTTTCGGCGTAGGGCTGAGCCCGTTCGAGGTTTTCAATAACTTCGATGACATCGCCCGGGATGCCCTGGCGAAAAAACTGAAAATGCTGGATCGCCTGGGTATTCAGGAGCTGGCCATCCTGTTCGACGATATGCACCCGGATACCCCGGAACTGGCCCGAACCCAGGCCGGCATTATCAAATGGGTGCAGGAACATACCGCGGCTGCAAAAATCAGCGTGTGCCCAACCTACTATTCCGATGACCCGGTGCTGGACCGTGTGTTTGGCCAGCGGCCGGCGGATTATCTGGAAACCCTGGGTGCGGAGCTGGACCGCGATGTGCGGATTTTCTGGACCGGGGAGGAAGTCTGCTCCCGGGAGATTTCACCGGGCCACCTCAAACGTATCAGCAAGTTGCTGGGCCGCAAGCCGCTGCTCTGGGATAACTATCCGGTAAACGACGGTGACCGCATGTCCCGGCACCTGCACCTGCGCGGATTTACCGGCCGCCCTGCGGGCAACGCAGCCTATCTTTCAGGCCACGCCATCAACCCTGCGCTGCAACCGGTGCTCACCAGTATTCCGGCCATTACCCTGGCGGAATCCTATCGCCAGGGGCCGGATTACCAGTATGGCCAGGCGTTTTTGCATGCGGCAAGGGAGGTATTGGGGCTGGAGCTGGCGGAACAGCTGCACAGAGACTTGCTGGTGCTGCAGGATACCGGGCTGGGGCGTATCAGCGATGAGAAAAAACAGGCGCTGATGCACACCTACGATGCCTTTGATCACCCGGCTGCCCACGAAATTCTGCGTTGGCTGGCCGGGGATTACCAGGTTACCGACGAAATGGTGGCCACCCAGTAACCCGGTTACTCCAGGTAGTAGTCGAAGGTAGAGACTACACGCACGGTTTTTAACGGCTGCTGTTGTTCCGAAACCCCCGGGGCCTGGTCCCGGGCGAGGATCTGGAAAATCCCCTGATTGGCCCGTCGCAGGCCGCCGAGCTCGGCATCGGCATCCCGGGCAAATTGCTGGGCGGATTCCCGGGCGGCAGCGGTGGCTTCGGCGATCATTTGCGGCTTGATATCGTTCAGGCCACTGAACAAATAGGTGGGGCCGCCGGGGCCGTAGTCCGACGACAGCACCACACCGGAATCCACCAGTTCGCTCACGTTCTGTGCCGCCTGGCGGATACGGTCTATGTCGGTGCTGCGCACCATCAGGGTCTGGTTGATGATGTACTGCTGCTCGTTGTTGTTGCCGGAGTATGGATTGGCGCGGGTATCGGTAACATCCAGCCGCTGCAGTTCAACCGACGACTCCTCAATCGCCTGCAGTTTCAGAAAGGCCATGATGGCTTCGCGACTGCTGCGGGTTTTGTTCTGGGCTTCGTCCAGCGTGCTGCCGGTGGCGACAAAGCGGATTGGCCACAATGCAAGGTCTGCCTGCACCTCGCGTTCCGCCACGCCCTTGACCGTCACGTAGCGGTCGGCCGTGCGCAGCCCCATCAGTCCTTCGCTGAGCAGAGACGCGGCAAAAATGGCACACAGGCCGATGATCAGGGCAGAGACAACTTTCATGCTTACTCCTTGTGATTAATCACAGTTGGTCGTGGTGCGCTGGCCGAACCGGGCCTGCATGGCCTCTCGCTCCCGTTCCGGGTCTCGGAATTCCCGGGGCATGGGCTGGATAAAGTACAGATAGTCGCCTTTGTGGCGGTGCTTTGCCAGCGGCATGTCTGCTTCAGTGGCCGGCCATTCGACTGGTGAGATCACCGTGATATCCAGTTCCGGAGCCCGTTGTTCCAGCACCGCCACGGTACCAAGGCGCTGCTCGCTGTGGAAGGTGCCGCTGGTATGCACCAGTTGATGCCCGGGCCGGTTGCGGAGCGCTTCCACCATCCGGTGCGCCATGGTGTTATCCCGGAGCAGTTGGGCCTGGTAGGTGTTGAGCATGCGCCCGGAGAGTTCAGCCTGTTCCGTACCATGGCTGCCGCTGATGGCGTCTATGAACTTGTCCCGATATTCCGGGGTGTCCAGGAAGGCCTGCTGCGGCAGGGCTGAGCGCTGCGCTTCCGGCAACCTGTCCAGGTAAGCCTTATCCTCCCGGCCGACACAGCGAACCGTATCCGCCGGTGCGTTGGCGGCGATCACCGGTAGCTGATGCTGGCGCGCAAATTCCACCAGCGGCCGGTAGGAGGCCTTGTAGTTGTCCCAGGCGTTGGCGTCTTCCAGCATTTCGGTTTCGCCGGTTGTGCCGGCCAGGTAGGCATCCACGGCAGCCTGGTGGTCCAGGTTGAACTGTTCCATGCTCAGGATCTGGGCGGGGTTTTGCCGGTACAGGGCTTGTTGCAGCCGGGCCTGGAGTAGGTGGGAAGCGTGGTGGCCGTGGTACTCGCCGATCACTACGATATCGGTATCGGCCAGCTGGCGGGCCAGTTCCTGGACGGTAAGCGGGGTGCCGGTCTTCGCTGCCAAAACCACCGCATCGTACTGACTGGTGGGCCGTGCCGGGATGTTGTCCGCCGGCACAGCGGCGCACCCGGTGACGGTGGCGAGTGTTAACAGGAGGCTGGCGAATAAAGGTTTCATAGGAGCTTATACGCTTCGCCGCTCAGTCGGTTTTCTGGCGGGAGTCTTCGCGCCAGTCCGGGCCCAGCCGGGCTTCTACATATTCCCGGATAAACTGCCGGACCTTCTGGGACGGCGTGACATCTTCCTCTTTGCACAGGGCTTCAAAGACCTTTTTCTTTTCCGGGTCAATCAGCAGGGTGAGGCGTGCGGTTCGGTTTTCCTTGGGCATAGGTATCAACGCTCATGCTATGTTAATCAGGTTAACATTTAATGTAATCATAATGAGCATATAATGATAAGGTCTCGTTAGCAACCAGGAGCCGCCAGCCATGTCTCACCGTGCTCATCTTTTTTCGCTCAGATTCGCCCACGCTGTCCGTGAGGCCTGTATTGACGAGCGCTACACCGGTGGCCGTTTCCTGAAAGATGCGATGGCCGGCATCACGGTCGGCATCATCGCCATTCCGCTGGCCATGGCTCTGGCCATTGCCAGTGGCGTTGCGCCCCAGTACGGGCTGTACACGGCCTTTATTGCCGGCTTTGTGATCGCCCTGTTCGGCGGCAGCCGGTTCAGTATCTCCGGCCCGACCGCGGCCTTTGTGGTTATTCTCTACCCGATTGCCCAGAGCTACGGCCTGGGTGGCTTGTTGTTGGCCACCCTGATGTCCGGGGTGTTGCTGGTGATTATGGCGCTGATGCGTCTCGGGCGCTTTATCGAGTATATACCTGAGTCCGTCACTTTGGGCTTTACCGCGGGTATTGCCGTGGTGATTGCCACCCTGCAGGTGAAGGACTTTTTCGGTTTGCCAGTCGAGACCATGCCGGAGCATTACTGGGACAAACTGGCGGTGCTGGGCCAGCAATTACCGACGCTGGATGCCATGAGCACCCTGGTGGCGCTGGCTACGCTGGCGGTCATGCTGCTCTGGCCCCGCCTGAAAACCCCGGTGCCGCCGCACCTGCCGGCGGTGGTGGTGGGTAGCCTGCTGGCGTTGTGGATGAACAGCCAGGGGGCTGCCGTTGAAACCATCGGCTCCCGTTTCAGTTACCTGCTGCCGGATGGCAGCACCGGTGCCGGTATTCCGCCGTTCCTGCCGGAATTCGCCTGGCCCTGGCAGCAGGCGGGGGCAGCCGGTGAGCCGATAGGGCTGAGCTGGGAACTGTTCCGGGAGCTGATCCCGGCGGCCTTTGCCATTGCTATGCTGGGCGCCATCGAATCCCTGCTGTGCGCCGTGGTGCTTGATGGCATGACGGGCAAGCGCCACAGCGCCAACAGCGAATTAATGGGGCAGGGCATCGGTAACATTTTGGTGCCGTTCTTTGGTGGCATTACCGCCACTGCCGCCATTGCCCGCTCCGCTGCCAACTACCGGGCCGGCGCAGAATCGCCGGTGTCTGCGATGATCCATGCCGTGGTGGTGTTGCTGGCGCTGGTGTCGCTGGCCGGCATCCTGGCCTACCTGCCCATGCCCGCCATGGCCGCGTTGCTGGTGATGGTGGCCTGGAACATGAGTGAAGCACCGAAGGCGGTTCACCTTCTGAAAACCGCGCCCCGCAGCGATATCCTGGTGTTCCTGACCTGCTTCGGCCTGACCGTGGCGCTGGATATGGTAATTGCTATCACCACCGGGGTGTTGCTGGCGGCGGTGCTGTTCATGCGGGAAATGGCGCAGATGACCAAGGTGACCGATATTACCGGTAACAAGCGCATCGTACAGGCGGAGCTGCCCGAGGGCTGGCAGGTGTTCAAGATCAACGGCCCGCTGTTCTTTGCGGCGGCAGACCGGGTGTTTGGCGAGCTGGCAGGCCTGTCCCGGCAGGCCAGGGGCCTGGTGCTGTATATGGACGGTGTCACCATACTGGATGCGGGCGGTTTGTCGGCCCTGAACAAGCTGATTTCCAGCTGCCGGAATACCGGCACGGAAATAGTGATTGCGGACTTGCAGTTCCAGCCTTTGCGCACGCTGGCGAGGGCTGGCGTAAAGCCGGAGCCCGGTATCAGCCGCTTTTATCCCACACTGGAAGTGGCCCTGAATGGCGTTGTTTCTGGCGAAGCCTGAAAACTGCGATAAACTGCCCCGCATAGTTGATGCAAGGGGCAGCCATGCTTCCGTTCCGGATTGTTGATCGAATCAAGTTTGTTGTTGAGCGCCAGCTGGTCAAAGGTGCCGGCTTCCAGTTACTGGTGGTGGGCGGTTTTATCGGCCTGATTTCGCTGATTGGCGGCCTGCTGGTGGTGTTGCCGCCGGCCGGTGAGTTCAAGGATACCGGCTCCGCAGTCTGGTGGGCCTTCCTTCGCCTGACCGACCCCGGCTACCTGGGGGACGATGTCGGCACCTGGCAGCGCATTGTGTCTACCCTGCTGACCATCTCCGGCTATGTGGTGTTTATGGGCACCCTGGTGGCCATCCTCACCCGCTGGCTGATTGCCAAGATGGAAGACCTGGAGCGGGGCCTGACCCCGGTTACCCTGAAAAACCATGTGGTGGTGCTGGGCTGGACAGCCCAGACCCCGCCGCTGGTGGCTGAGTTGTTTGGTTCATCCGGCCGTATGCAACGTTTTCTGGAAAAGCACGATACCCAGAAACTTCGGCTGGTGGTGCTGGCGGAAGAAGCCAGTGCCGAACAGCTGCATGAACTGATCAACGAGCCGGGCGTGGGCCGCCGGGCCAGGGAAGTGATCCTGCGAAGCGGCTCGGCTATTCAGCCCGAAGCCCTGCACCGGGTCGCCTGCCTGGACGCTGCGGCAGTGATTGTGCCCAGCCAGGGCCATGATGCCGGCAGCCTGGTGACCTCCGATATCGAAACCGTCAAAGCCCTGTTGTCTATCGCCGCCCAGGCCCGCCATTTCAGTTCTCCGTTGCCGTTTGTGGTGGCAGAAATCCAGGACATGCGAAAGCTCCCGGTGGTCGAGCGGGCCTATCCCGGCTCGGTCGAGGTGGTGGCCGGCGATGCCACCATCAGCCGCCTGATGGTACAGAACGTACTGCACCCGAACCTGTCCGAGGTCTACAACGAATTGCTGACCGCCGGTGAAGGCAACGAGATCTTTGTGCGGGGAGGCGAAACCGCCGAGGGCCTGACCTTGAGCGAGCTGGCAACGCAGCGGCCCCATGCCGTCGTGCTGGGCTTGCTGCAGCCGGCAGCCAAAGGCTGGCAGGTTAACCTGCTGGCGCCGTCAGATACGGTGATCCGTAACGAAGACCGGGTAGTGCTGATGGCCAGCGACTATGAACACACGGGCCCGGATACCAAGGTGGACCCCCTGGCGGCAGTGGAACGCATCAGCGGCTCTGTGCAGCCAAGCCGCCAGCAGGGGCCTCACCGGGTCCTGGTTCTCGGCTGGAACCGACGGGTGCCGAGCCTGGCGGCGGAGTTTGGCAGCTACACCGGGCGACAGTTCCAGCTGGACATGGTATCGGCAACCCCGCTGGAAGAGCGTCAGCGTGAGATGTCCCGCTATGGCGTGGACCTTGAGCGGATCAATGGCCGCCTGCTGGAAGCCGATTACATGGTGGAAGAAGACCTGCGCAAGCTGGCGCCGGCCAGCTACGATACCGTGATGTTGTTGAGCAGCGACCGGATAGGCTCCGGGGAAGAGGCCGATGCCCGTGCCATGGTGGGTTACCTGCAGCTGGAAGATATTCTGTCGGAATCCACCCGCCGGCCCCAGGTTATTATGGAGCTGAGTGATCCGGACAACCGCCACCTGTTGTATGGCCATCAAAGTGAAATGCTGATCAGCCCGATGATTCTGAGCCACGTCCTGGCCCAGGTGGCTTTACGAAGGGAATTGCGGGTGGTGCTCGACGAGCTGTTCACGGCCGGTGGCGCCGAGATCCAGTTCCGTGACCCCCACGACTACCCGCTGCCAGCCAGCGCGACCTTCCAGTTACTGGAGAAAACAGTCGCGGCCCGGGGCGAGATTGCGCTGGGTGTATTCAGGGCCCGGGCCGATGAGCGGGGGCGCCACCTGGTCATGAACCCGCCCCGTAAACAGTACCTGGACCTGCAGGAGGGCGACCAGTTGCTGGTGATGTGCCAGACCTGAGGCCGGCCCGGTTCAGTCGATGGTATCGAGCAGGGCATCCATGATGTCGTCCATCACTACAAAGCCGCACATTTCGTTGTCTTTCAGTACCAGCAGTCGCTTGACCCGGTAATCGGACATCAAGGTGGCGGCGTGCTTGAGGGCGAGGTTTTCGCCCACGCTGATCACCGGTCTGGCGCAGACATCGTAGACATTCAGCAGGTCGATATCGCCATCTTCTGCAATCACCGATTTGAGCACGTTGGTATAGGTGATCAGCCCCCAGGCATCGTGCTCGCTCTGGCGCTCGACCACGAGGGATTTCACGTTGTGGTGCTTCATCAGCGTCAGTGCCTCCCGCAGGGTTGCGAAGGGCGAGATCTTGATGATGTCTTTGACCATCACATCTTTGACCAGTTTCATGAGCGCTCTCCGATCAGATTGAGTCTTTCAGGTGTTGTTCGAATTTTTCCACCTGGGCCATGTCGATGCCACCCAGGTGCTCCAGCGGAACGGTAAAGATCAGGCCCTGGGAGTCTGCCGGGTCCGGCATGATCACCTTCTGCAGGGCTTTGAGAATCTCCAGCGACAGGCCTTTTTCCAGCACCATCAGGAGCACGCTCTGGCTGCCGTCGTAGGTCAGGCCGAAGAACGTCTTCTTGGCGGTGTTGCTGATGCCGCGGCCGGTCATGACGGTAATGCCGCCGGCGCCGAGTTCGCGGGCTGCATCGATGCAGTCCTGTTCCAGGTCTTCAGGGACAATTGCTACCAGTGCAGAGAACTTCATTGGGTTTCCTTCCTGCGTTCAGATCGGTATTGGGACACGATGGCATAGGTCATCACAGTAACGATCGGGAAGATCGAGGCAAAGGCAATCAGGCCAAAACCGTCGATCAGGACATTACGGCCTTCTATGCTGCTGGCCAGTCCAATCCCCAGGGCCGTTACCAGCGGTACCGTGACTTCCGAGGTGGTCACGCCGCCAAGGTCATAGGCCAGTGCCACGATGTATCGGGGGGCGAGCAGGGTGAGCAGAATCACCAGGATATAGCCGCCCATAATGTAATAGTGAATGGAATCTCCGGTGATGATCCGGTGCACACCAATGGTGATGCCAACGGCCACCCCCAAAGCTACCAACAGGCGAATGGCATTGCCGTTGAGGGCACCCGCGGCGGCTTCTTCCGCCTGCTTGCCGATGGCGATCAGTGCCGGTTCTGCCATGGTTGTGGCAAACCCGATCATCAGGGCGAAAAGGTACACGGGCGCATAGCTGTCCATGGCCATCAGTTGCTCGGCCATGCTGGTGCCGATGGGAAACAAGCCCAGTTTCAGGCCGACAACAAAGGCATACAGGCCGAGGATCACCAGCGCAAAGCCGAAGGCAATCTTCTTCGGATTGCTCAGCTTCCGGCGTAACACCAGGTACTGGAAGAACAGAACGGTGATGATGATCGGCAGCACATCCCTCAACATGCCGGCCAGGTCGAGCAGGGCCGCAATTATGCCGGACTTCGCCGGGGCTTCCGTAACCTGCGCTGTGATGGCCTCCATGGCTGCGGCCCCGGTGCCGCCGGAGTAAACCACCATGCCGTACACCTGCACGGTGATCATGGGCACCATGACGGACAGTGCCACCAGGCCAAAGCCATCAATCAACGGGTTCCGGCCCCGGATCGAGGCCGCCAGGCCGATGCCGAGAGCGGCGATCAGGGGCACCGTCACCACATTGGTTGTCACCCCGCCGGAGTCATAGGCCAGTCCGACAATTTCCTCCGGCGCAAACCAGGTAACAATCACCACGATGACGTAGCCGGTGATCATGAACCAGTGCAGCGGGTAGCCGAAAATGGTGCGGAAAACCCCCAGGGCAACGACGAAACCGACAGAGACAGCCACCAGTATCCTCAGGGTGAGGCCGTCAATTCGCCCCTCACTGATGGTCTGAGCCTGCTCTGCCACTGCAATCAGCGCGGGCTCGGCAATAACCGCTGAAAACCCCATGGCAAAGCCGAACGATAGCAGTATGGCCAGGGAGCCCTTGCGGGCGAACTGGTTCGACAGGCTTTTGCCCACCGGGAAAATGCTCAGCTCCAGTCCCTGTAAGAACAATGCCACGCCCACGGCAACAATTAACAGGCCGATGGCCATGCTGCCGAGGTCATCCGGCACCTGCTGCAGAATAACCAGCTGGAAGAAACCGACCACCACGACGATGGGTAACAGATTTTTCAGGGCGTGTAACAACGAATGCAAAAAGGACCGGATATAAAACACGGAGAGCCCTTGTAGGTGCCAGGTGGACGCTGTGGCTGATCCAGGTCAGCCCGGTTAATCCTAGCATGGGATATGCTGGGGGCAATCAAAGAGTTCAGCCCGCGTGCAGGGGGTATTTTTCAGGCATTTAGACCTGCTGATGGGCATTCACAGAAAAAATGCCGAAAATACACCATATAAATTTCAATTATAAATTCGAAAGCACTAAAGTTACGCCCAACGTCACCACCTGCCGGGTTTGTCAGACAGGTGGTTGGCCTCGGAAGCTGCTGGCCGCAGCGTTCCGAACCTTTTGAACATAAACGTAGAAAGGATAGAGATCATGCCCTACGCACAAGACGTCGACCAAATCGCTTCCATCCTGAAGCAGAACCCGACCTGGAACGCCATCAACCCGAAGCACGCTGCCCGCATGCGCGCCCAGAACAAATTCAAGACTGGTCTGGACATCGCCAAGTACACCGCCAAGATCATGCGTGAAGACATGGCTGCGTACGATGCTGACTCTTCCCAGTACACCCAGTCCCTGGGTTGCTGGCACGGTTTCATCGGCCAGCAGAAGATGATCTCCATCAAGAAGCACTTTGGTACCACCAAGCGTCGTTACCTGTACCTGTCTGGCTGGATGGTTGCTGCCCTGCGCTCCGAGTTCGGTCCGCTGCCTGACCAGTCCATGCACGAGAAGACTGCTGTTTCCGGCCTGATCGAAGAGCTGTACACCTTCCTGCGCCAGGCTGACGCATGGGAACTGAACCACCTGTTCCGCGCCCTGGACGAAGCTGAAGAAGCTGGCGACAGCGCCAAGGCTGCTGAGCTGATCAAGCAGATCGACAACCACGAAACCCACGTTGTGCCGATCATTGCCGACATCGACGCTGGTTTCGGTAACGCCGAAGCGACCTACCTGCTGGCCAAGCAGATGATCGAAGCCGGTGCTTGCTGTATCCAGATCGAGAACCAGGTATCTGACGAGAAGCAGTGTGGCCACCAGGACGGTAAAGTAACTGTTCCGCACGCCGACTTCCTGTCCAAGATCAACGCGGTTCGCCTGGCGTTCCTGGAGCTGGGTGTAGACGACGGTGTTATCGTTGCCCGTACTGACTCCCTGGGTGCTGGCCTGACCAAGCAGATCGCTGTAACCAACGAGCCGGGTGACCTGGGCGACCAGTACAACAGCTTCCTGGACGGTGAGTACATCGACGACGCTTCCCAGATCGAGAACGGCGACGTTGTGATCAAGTCCAACGGCAAGCTGCTGAAGCCGAAGCGCCTGGCCTCTGGCCTGTTCCAGTTCAAAGCTGGCTCTGGCGAAGACCGTGTTGTTCTGGACTGTATCACCAGCCTGCAGAACGGCGCAGACATGCTGTGGATCGAAACCGAGAAGCCGCACGTTGGCCAGATCGCTGCCATGGTTAACCGCATCAAGGAAGTGGTACCCGACGCCAAGCTGGTTTACAACAACAGCCCGTCCTTCAACTGGACCCTGAACTTCCGTCAGCAGGTGTTCGATGCCATGCAGGAAGAAGGCAAAGACGTATCTGCCTACGACCGTGCCAAGCTGATGAGCGCCGAGTACGACAACACCGAGCTGGGTCAGCTGGCTGACGAGTGGTGCCGTAACTTCCAGCGTGATGCGTCCCGTGAAGCAGGTGTATTCCACCACCTGATCACTCTGCCGACGTACCACACTGCGGCTCTGTCTACCGACAACCTGGCCAAGGGCTACTTCGGTGACGAAGGCATGCTGGCCTACGTTGCTGGTGTACAGCGTCAGGAAATCCGTCAGGGCATCGCTACTGTGAAGCACCAGGACATGGCCGGTTCCAACATCGGTGATGACCACAAAGAGTTCTTCGCTGGTGAAGCGGCTCTGAAGGCCGGTGGTAAAGACAACACCATGAACCAGTTCGGTTAATCGACCGGTCCATGATGTTCCGGTGAGGGCGCAGCCCTCACCGACCACAGAAAACCCCGCATGGCATGCGCCCTGCGGGGTTTTTGTTTTTTGACACCGGCGTTTCGGGCTATGTGACTGATTTCTGGTGCCAATAGACTTTCTGCAGTGGTACGGAGGCGACAGGCTGTTTCAGCAGTGCAACAGGTTGGTGGTCGGCTGGAAATCCGGGGATTGTGCTGAGTACAGAAAGAGGCTTTTTATTCAGTATGTTATGGGGCTTGACCTGGAGTTGGCACGGTAATCGCTCTTACCGTTGTACGGGTCTGGACCTTGGCTTACCCGACTACCTGAGGGACTGGGGCGGATCCCGTTAAGCCAATCCCATCAAAAGGACATGACATCATGAAAACTAAAAAAACTCTGCTGGCAGCTGCTATCGCTCTGGGCCTGGGTCTTTCCGCAGGCGCCTATGCCGACCTGGGTGGTGACGGCAGTCCGAACGTGAATGCTGATGAGGGATCCGGAAACACCAATTCCGGTAATGACAACTCAACCACCAATACAACCACAACCACTGACAACACCGATAATTCAGACAACAGCAGCAGTCTGAATGATGCCTTCAAGATTTCCGACGCGGGTAACAACATGTCGGACAACTCGGATAACTCCGATAACAGCGACAACAGCGACAACAGCTCCAGTGTTGCTGACTCGTTCAAGATTGCCGATACCGGCAACAACATGTCGGATAATTCCGATAACAGCGATAACTCCGATAATTCGGATAACTCGGATAACTCCGACAACAGTTCCAGTGTCTCAGATTCGTTCAAGATCGCGGACACCGGCAACAACATGTCAGACAACTCCGATAATTCTGACAACTCTGATAACTCAGACAACTCGGATAACTCCGATAACTCCGATAACTCCGACAACAGCACCAGCGTGAACGACTCGTTCAAGGTTGCTGACAGCGGCAACTCGGACAATTCGGATAATTCCGATAACTCAGACAATTCGGATAACTCTGATAACTCAGACAACTCCGATAGTTCCGACAACAGCACCAGCGTGAATGATTCGTTCAAGATCGCCAGTGACAGTTCGGACAACTCCACCACCAACACTGACTCCAACAACAGCGACAGCAGTGACAACTCTGACAACAGCACCACTACGCTGAACCTGTCGATGGAAGTGTTCATGAACGACGCCGAGCTGAGTGGTTCGGTCACCGGCAGCAACGTCACCTATGGCGATGCCAATGGTGGTGGCTCCTACGTTGACACCCGGACCTCCAACGAGATCTCCGGTGGATCTGCCAACTTCACCGGTGTGGGCGCCATTGCCCAGAACGCCGGCGTTGGCAGTGTGACCCAGGCCAACGTGAGCGTGATGTCCAACCTGAGCGCAGGTGGCACAAACTGAGGCAAAGCAGGGCTGCCTTTTCCGGGCAGCCCTGGCTTGTCGGGAGATGTGTCATGGCCAGAATCATGAACAGAATGCTGATAACTGTGCTGGCGGGATTGCCGGCCCTGGCCGTCGCCCAGGACTGGGCAGGCTTCGAGCCCATGGACGCCGGGCAACTGGAAGAGGCCAGTGGCCGACAGGGCATTCCCGTCCAGTGGCAACTGAATGACACCGAGCAGAATGCCATGGTCAGCGACAACGTATTGTCGGGAAATATTCTGACCGGTGATAACCGGATTTCTGACCAGGCGTTCCAGAACATGAGCGGTGTGGCCACGGTTATCCAGAACACCGGTAACCAGGTGGTGATCCAGGACAGCACCCAGATCAACATTCTTCTTAACCAGTAATCCGGAGGTGGGCTATGGCGATTCAGGCAAAGGTGCTGGCTGGTGCCTTGGGCTGTGCGCTCTGGTCCACCGTTTTTGCCGGTACGATTCTGGTACCCGGAACCGGTGGTGATATTCCCGTATCGGTCAGCAGTTTTCAGGACCGGCGTTTCACTGACGTGATGCGGCAGCAATACGATTTCAGTTGTGGCTCGGCGGCGCTGGCGTCTTTACTGTCGTTCCACTACGACCGCCCGGTTACCGAGCAGGAAGTGTTTGCCGATATGCTGGCCCTGGCGGATCAGGACAAGGTGCGCCAGCAAGGCTTCTCGATGCTGGATATGAAGCGTTACCTGGAGGCTGAGGGCTATCAGGCCGATGGCTTCAGAATGCCGCTGGCGGATATCCGCGAGCAGGTACGGGTTCCGGTGATTGCGTTGGTGACCCTGGGCGGTTACCGGCACTTTGTGGTGATCAAGGGCATCAGTGATACAGAGGTGTTGGTGGGCGACCCGGCCCGGGGCCTGAAAGCCTACAGCGTGGCGGAGTTCGAGCAACATTGGGATGGCTCGGCGTTTGTAATCCGCAGCCACCTGGATCAGGGGCGGGCGGGCTTCCTGGCAAAAAATGACTGGCCGGGGCTGGCCCGGGCGCCGTTGTTCAAGGGGCTGGGAAGCCCGGCTTTGGGCCATACCCTGCCGTACTGGCCCAGCACACAGGATTGGTGAGGCTATGAAACGCAAAGCGTGCTTTCTGGTTGCCTTCTTGATGCTTGCCGGCACAGCAGGGGCGGAGCTGAAGCTGCCCGTACAAGCCCTGCCGGATGCCGAACTGGCGATGCTGCGTGGCGGTTTCGTGCTGGATGGCCTGGAGATTGCCATCGGCCTGGAACAGCTGGTGGCTGTGAACGGTGAAACCCTGGTGGTGAACCGGCTGAATATTCCGGACCTGAACCAGGCCATGAGCAGCGACCGGTTAACCCAACAGATGCAACAGATGGAAACTGTTATGAACGTTCAGGCCGCCGGTGCTGCCGGGATGTCGCTGACTTCTGCCCCGGTGGGTAATGGCGGCTGGATGACGGTGCTGCAGAACAGCCTGGACAGCACCACCATCCAGAACATCCGCACCCTCAATATCGAGCTGAACAATCTGGGCGGGGCTTACCGGTTCCCGAGGGATTCCGGCTTGCCCCTGTTGCCCTGAGTCTGCCTTACAGGTTGATCGGCAGTTTCAGGGTGATTTCACTGTTCGGCGCGCTGTCTGTTACCCCCACCGCGACGGTCAGGCTCAGGGTTGTGGCGTCTGATACCCGGTGGGACAGTCCGAAGGCCAGTGAGCCCACCTGGATGCGGTCAAAGTTGGCGGCAAACAGGTCGTTGCCGAACTCCAGGGTGGTCTTGCGGATCACTGAGTGGTCATAGCCCAGGCTGAACGAGGTGCGTTCGTTGAACGCGAAGCCCATGCCGAAACCGAAGCGCACCACATCGCCGGGGTCGACCGTGCCGCCGTTCTCGAAGCCCTGGTCTTCCTCGATGGTCCACACGTAGCTCAGATTGCCGAACAGCACGGCAGGGTCTGACGGGTAGATGAAGGATATTCCGGGTTCTACGGACCAGAAGCCGGAGCCGGTTGGGCGCTCAGCCAGTTCGAAACCAATCGGGTTGCCTTTGTTGTCGGTGAGGACTTTCTGCTCGACATCATAAGGGCCGTCCCCGGTCGGGGCCTTGGCCCGGAAGGTGCCGATCAGGTAGGGCCAGCCATCCAGGCCATCGTTCAGCTGGTAACGCAGGGAAAGCTCGACATCTCCAAGTCCGTCACCGGAGGATTCCCGGACAAAATCGACCGGAGTCCCGTCGAAAACCTCCCGCTCCCGCAAGTCTTCGTTGATGCTCAGGTATGGCACCCGAAAACCGGCCTCAAACCGGCTGGTAAAACCGTACTTCAGGGAGACTGCACCCACGAAGATATCCCGCTGCACTTCCGAGATGTTGATCAGCCCGATCAACAAGGCAGGAATCACGGTATAGCCCTCAATGGCGACCCGGGTCGCGTTGCTGTGGGCGTGGGAAAATGACGGCTCGATGGTAAACCGCCCCGGCCGGGTGACAATGCCCCGGTCTGCGGTGATTGAGGCAATATCCGTGGCCGCATCCTGGGCCCGGGCATCCGCCTCGGCTTTAACGGTTGTTCCAACCTGTTGCTGCGGGCTGGTTCGGCTGCTGATTCCACCGGAGGTAAATTCTGGCGTTGGTGGTTCTGCGTGAGCCAGGGGTATCAGAGCAGTGGCGAGTGCGAGGGCGGATAGTTTTGTGTTCATGATCCTTCTCCGTTACCCCGGTCAGGGTTTTGGTGGGAGTTGTGGTTGGACAGATGCTGAAGTTGGTGTTTCTCCAGCAACCGGTACAGGGACACCCGTGAAATCTTCAGCAGCCGGGCGGCCGCCGAGATGTTCTGGTGCGTCAGGGAAAGACTGGTGCTGATGGCTTCCTGGTCGGCCTTGGCGCGGTAGGCCTCCAGCGAGAGCCGGTCGGGATGGCTGGTCAACGGTGCGCCCAGCAGGCCCAGGTCTTCGGGCTCCAAACGCAGGCTCTTTGCCAGTAACATCGCCTGGCTAAGGCGGTTCTGAAGTTCTCGCAGGTTTCCAGGCCAGCTGTGCCGAGCCATGGCAATCAGCGTGGCATTGCCGATCCGGTAGTTTTTCCCGCCCCCGGTTTCCAGTATTCGGTCCACCAGGTAGGGCAGGTCTTCCAGCCGTTGCCGTAAAGGTGGCAGGGTGACGGTCAGGTTGCCCAGCCGGTAGAACACGTCTTCCCGGAACTGGTGTTGCCGGACCAGCTGGTCAAGCGGCGTATTGCAGATGGCAATAACCCGTGTGTCAACGGTGATCACCCGGTTAGAACCTACGGGTTCAATCTGGCCTTCCTGGAGAAAACGGAGAATGGCGGACTGCTGTTCCGGGGTCAGTTCGTCGGCACCGGCCAGTACCAGGGTGCCACCATCGGCGGCTTCAATCCGGCCTTTGCGGGCCTTTAGGGCGTGGGTGAAAGCGCCACGCTCATGGCCGAACAGTTCACTCTGGGTCAGCGACGGCGGGAGTGCCGCGCAGTTAACCTTGACCAGCGGCTGGTGCTGGCGGTCTGAATGCCGGTGAACAAATTCCGCTGCGGCTTCTTTGCCGGTTCCGCTTTCGCCGTAGATCAGCACCGGCTCACCGGTGGCGGCAAACCGGCGCAGCAGGCTTCGTGTGCGCCGGATGGTTTCGGACGGGCCTTCCAGCACAACGTCCTGGTAGCCGAGGTGTCCGGCGCTGTTGTCGGCCTGGTTCAGCCGGCTCATACCCCACATATGGCCCAGGCTGTTGTTCAGGCGCGGCCAGTCGGCGGGCAGGGTGTGGTAGTCCTGGCAATAATCCCTGATCAGCCGCTGTATCTCGGGTTGCTCCTTCTGGGAGGGCTGAACCAGCGCCAGCCAGCAGCGTACCGGCAACAGCTCCAGCCAGTGCCGCACACCCTCTGCCTGTTCCGGTGACAGCCCGGCCAGGTTACATACGCCGACAGGCTTGCCAACCCACCCGGGGTGCAGGGCAACCGGCGGGCTGGCGGCGTTCACAAAGGTGGCCTGCCAGTGTTTTTCGACAGGCAGGCCGGTTGTATCCTGACGGGAATCCGCTGACAGCCAGACAAGCGGTCGCTTCTGCTCCATGGTCTTTGCTCCGGCAAAGTGGCTGAACAATCGACGGCTTTTATGATCAGGGGATCTTTCGGGTACTGCTGCGGGAACTGCTATAGTCGTCCACGGCCCTGTGGCCTGCCCGGGTTCAGGGCGGCTGAATCCTCGAGCAGGTTACAAGCAGGTTTCGAACCAGTTCTGGAACCTTCCCGTGTTTCAGAGGCTTGCCGGTATGGCCCCTTAACCTGCCCGTCCGGTTTGTAAATATTGTCGACACGGACATCGAAGTGGAGCAGTGATTTGATGTTGTCTGACCAATGGATTGTGTTTCTGGTGCTCGGCATCACCCTCGGGCTGTTTGTCTGGAACCGGCTGCGCTTTGATGTGGTGTCCATGCTGGCCTTGCTGGCAGTGGCTATGGCCGGGCTGGTGCCGTCTGACCAGTTGTTCGCAGGCTTCGGTCACCCGGCGGTGATTACCGTGGCGGCGGTGCTGGTTATCAGTCAGGGGCTGGTCAACGGCGGGGTGGTCGATGCCGTGGCACGGTTGCTCGGCAAGGTAGGCCGTAACGCCGTGTTGCAGGTGATTACCCTGACGTTGGTGGTGGCCCTGTGCTCTGCGTTTATCAACAACGTAGGGGCCCTTGCGCTGTTGATGCCGGTGGCTATCTGGATGTCCCGTAAATCCGGCCGGTCGCCCTCCTTGCTGCTTATGCCCCTGGCGTTCGGCTCACTGCTGGGTGGCACCATCACCCTGATCGGTACACCGCCGAACATCATCATTGCCAGCTACCGGGAGGCAGGTTCGTTCGGCCTGGTGGATTTCGCCCCGGTGGGCCTGGCCATCACTGTGGCCGGTATCCTGTTTATCGGGCTGATAGGCTGGCGCCTGACGCCGAAGCGGGACGACCCTGCTGCCGGCGACAAGCTGTTCAGTGTGGGGGACTACGTGACCGAACTGCGGGTGCCTGAAGGTTCCGACTATGCCGGCAGTACCTTGCACAACCTGCTGACGGCCGGAGAGGGCGACAAGAGTGTGGTGGTGCTGGCCCTGATCCGGGGTGATAAAACCTCTCCGGCACCGTCCACCTACAGCGTGTTGCGGGAAGGGGATCTGCTGCTGGTTGAGGCGGATACGGAAAGCCTGCAGGAGTTTGTGGATTTCACCGGGCTCGCCCTCGCCAATGTGGTCGGGGAAGAGGAAAGCGACGATTCGGACGAACAGGCGGCGGAAGACTCTGGCAAGGCGAGACCTGCCGGCGAGTCCGCAGAAACGCAGATTGCTACCGGTGACGTTCGCCTGACCGAGGCCATTATCACGCCTTCGTCGCAGCTGGTGGGCCGCACCACCAACCGACTGAACCTGCGGGAGCGGTATGGTTTGAACGTGGTGGCGGTTGCCCGGCAGGGCCATCGCCTGAAAAAGCGCCTGGCCGATATCCGTTTTCGTTCCGGGGACATCCTGCTGGTTCAGGGCTACCAAGACACCCTGATGGGCACCCTGCAGCAGCTGGGTTGCCTGCCACTGGCGGAAAGGGAGTTGAGTCTGGGGCGGCAGAGCAATCTCTGGCTGGCTGGCGGGCTGTTCCTGGCAGCGATTGCCCTCATCCTGTCCGGCTGGCTGACACCACCGGTGGCCCTGGTGGCCTGTGCCGTGGCCATGGTGCTTACCCGCTTGCTGGATACATCAGAAGCCTACCGGGCCATCGACTGGTCGGTGATTGTGTTGTTGGCGGCGATGATCCCGGTGGGGCAGGCCCTGGAAAGCACCGGAGGTGCCGCGCTCATTGCCGGCCAGATCCTGGATGTGGCCGCCGGGCAGGCACCCTGGGTGGCACTCACGATTATCCTGGTGGGTTCCATGCTGCTGTCTAACGTGGTTAACAATGCGGCGGCGGCAGTGTTGGTGGCACCCATTGCCCTCGGTATCTCGGCCCAGCTTGGTTTGTCGCCGGATGCTGCCCTGATGGCAGTGGCGGTGGGTACCTCCTGTGCCTTCCTGACGCCTATCGGGCATCAGTCCAATGCCCTGGTCATGGAGCCGGGTGGTTACCGTTTCGGGGATTACTGGCGGCTGGGTTTGCCACTCTCTGCGGTGGTGACGGTCACCGCAGTGCCGATGATTCTGTGGGTATGGAACTGATCAGTCCTGTAACAGGCCTTTGAAAAAGCTATCGACCAGCACCGGAGCGATTTCGGCCAGGCGCCAGCGTTCCGGTGTCGCCAGCCAGTCAAAGAACAGGCCCAGCATCTGGGTGTGGAGCAGGTAGGCTGCCTGCTCCGGGGTGAGGCCCGGGCGCAGTTGCTTGCGGATTTCCGGGATACTGAAAATGCTGCTGACAAAGGCCAGGCCTTCATCTGCCAGTTCCCGGTGCTTGTTCAGGGCCTGGTCGGATTCATTCCGGTGGAACAGAATGTAATACACCCGGAAGTACCGGGCATCTTCCGCCAGTTTGCGCAGGGCCACGACACACAGTTCTTTCAGGTTCTCCACGCTGTGCCCGCCCCGGCTGGCATCGTCTATCATTTCACCCAGTGGTGCCCGTACCCGCTCGAGCATGGCATGAAGGATGTCCTGCTTGTTGCGGAAGTGCCAGTAAATGGCGCCCCGGGTAACGCCGGCTTCCCGGGCGATTTCTTCCAGTGAGGCGCGGGCTACGCCCTTGTCCATGAACACCTGCTCGGCGCAGTCCATGATGGCTTCCCGGGTGGCTTCCGCTTCTGCTTTTGTTTTTCGTGCCATGGTTCTCGTGTGGTGGTCTGTGTGTTTGGCAAAGGAGTATAAACGAGAACAGTTTACATACATACACGAATGAATGTATGTTATCGCGCTCTTAATTTTTCCGATCCGGTGTTCAGGAGAACGCACATGCCCTTCGAAAGCTCTCATCGACCGTTGGCCCGTAACGGGCTGATCCTTGCAGGTTTGTCTGCCCTGTTAGTGCTGGCGGGCTGCAGTAACGACGATCAGCCGGCACAGCAGGGTGGGGGCGGCATGCCACCGGCAGCCGTGGTGGTGGAAACCGCTGAACTGACAGACGCCAGTGTGCGCCAGGACTACGCTGGCCGTGCCCGTGGTGCCCGTGAAGTGGAAGTGCGCGCCCGGATCAGCGGTATTCTGGAGCAGCGCCTGTACGACGAAGGGCAGATGGTGAGTGAGGGCGATGCCCTGTTCCGGATTGATCGCAAGCCGGCCGAGGCGGCGCTTCAGCGTGCCCGAGCCCAGCGCCAGGTAGCGGAAGCCAACCTGCGCCAGGCCGAGCGGGAGTGGAACCGGATTTCCTCGCTTTACGAGCGCAATGCGGTTAGCGAGCGCGACCGTGACTCGGCGCAGTCTGCCCTGGAGCTGGCCCAGGCCAATATGGCCGTGGCGAATGCCGGCATGACCCAGGCCGAGCTGGACGTGGGCTATACCGAGGTGACCGCACCGATCAGCGGGGTTACCAGCCTGGAAGACTTCCCGGAAGGCAGCTTGATTGATACCGGCACCCTGCTGACCACCATCGTGCAGCTGGACCCGATTCATGTGCGCTTCGCGCTGCCGGAAAACGACGCCACCATTCGCCGGGTTGCCCGTGAAGGCATGGCCAGTGCCGGCGAAGAGCAGAACGTGAACGCCCGCCTGGTGCTGGCGGACGGCAGCGAATACCCGCTGGATGGCCGCATCGACTTCACCGCCTCGACCCTCGACCCGCGCACCGGTTCGGTGTCGGCCCGGGCCGTGTTCCTGAACCCGGAGCAGATGGTTGTGCCTGGCCAGTTTGTCCGGGTAAGGGTGGAGTTGCAGTCGTTTGACGACATCATCACCGTGCCGGAAAAAGCGGTCGCCCAGGGCCCGCAAGGCCCGGTGGTGTATGTGGTGGACGACGAAGGCAAGGCCCGCGCAAAGGCGGTTGAGCTTGGCCCGGTTTCCCAGGGCCGGCAGATTTTGCTTGAAGGGCTGGAAGCCGGTGACCGCTTTATTGTCAGTGGCCTGACCAACCTCCGCGACGGCGCACAGGTGAATGTGACCAATGCCGAAGACGGGGAGGGTACTGACTGATGCTACGCACCTTCATAGACCGCCCGATTTTCGCGACGGTCGTCTCCATTATTATTACCCTGGGTGGTGCCCTGGCACTGCTTGGCCTGCCGGTGGAACAGTACCCCAACGTGGTGCCACCCCAGGTGGTGGTCGATGGCCGCTTCCCCGGTGCCAGTGCCGATGTTATCGCCGATTCCGTGGTGGCCCCACTGGAGCAGGAGATCAACGGCGTAGACGACATGATCTACCTGGAATCCAGCGCCACCGACTCCGGCAGCTTCCGGGTAACCGTGTCGTTTGAAATCGGTACCGATCCGGACCAGGCCACTATCAACGTCAACAACCGGGTGCAGCAGGCGCTGGCGCGACTGCCGCAGTCGGTGCGGGACCAGGGCCTGAAGGTGGAAGCCCGTTCCACCTCCATCCTGCAGGTGATCACCCTGTCGTCTCCGGACAACTCCATGGATGTGGTGGAAATCTCCAACTATGCCCTGCTGAACGTGCTGGACGAGCTGGTGCGCCTGCCGGGTATTGGTGATGCCTCGTTGTTCGGTGCCCAGGACTATTCCATGCGGATCTGGCTGCGGCCCGACAAGCTGGCCCAGTACGAACTGACCCCCGGTGATGTGGCCAACTCCCTGCGTGGCCAGAACGCCCAGTTTGCCGCCGGCCGTATCGGTGCCGAACCGGCCCCGGAAGGCCAGGCCTTCACCTTCAGTGTGTCTGCGCCCGGCCGGCTGGCCAGCCCGGAAGAATTCGGCGAAGTGATCCTGCGTAGTGACGAGCAGGGTGCCTCCCTGCGCCTGAAGGATGTTGCCCGCATTGAGCTGGGTGCCCAGAACTACGACTTTGCGGCGGTTTACAACGGTGGTGCTACCGTACCCATGGGGGTTTACCTGCAGCCCGGTGCCAACGCCCTGGACGCCGCCGAGGCGGTCGACGAAGCGATGAAGGAAATTGCTGACCGTTTCCCGGCGGGGCTGGAATACAACGTTCCCTACGACACCACCCGCTTTATCGACATTTCCATCCAGGAAGTGATCAATACCTTCATTGTGGCGGTGTTGCTGGTGGTACTGGTCACCTTCCTGTTCCTGCAGCATATCAACGCGACCCTGATCCCGCTGATTGCGATTCCGGTCTCGCTTGTCGGAACCTTTGCGGGCATGCAGGCGCTGGGCTTCTCGGTCAACCTGCTGACCCTGTTCGGGTTGATACTGGCCATCGGGGTGGTGGTGGATAACGCCATCATCATCATGGAAAACGCCGAGCGCCTGATGAAGGAAGAGGGCATGTCGGCCTACAACGCCGCCGTGGCTACCATCGGCCAGGTTTCCGGGGCGGTGGTGTCGTCTACCCTGGTGCTGGTGGCGGTCTTCGCGCCGGTGGCCTTCCTGGGTGGCCTGAGTGGCGAGCTGTACCGGCAGTTTGCGATAACGATTGCGGTGTCGGTGGTGATCTCGGGTATCGTGGCGCTGACCCTGACTCCGGCCATGTGTGCCCTGTTGCTGGGCCATGAGGGCAAGCAGTTGACGGTGTTCCGCTGGTTTGATGCCGGCTTCGACAAGCTAACCGCTGGCTTCTCTGCCGTGGTGGACTGGCTGCTGCGGCACGCGGTTGTCGGCGTGCTGCTGTTTGCCGCCATGCTGGGCGGTACGGTCTTCCTGATGAAGGCGATGCCCTCCGGGCTGGTGCCTCAGGAAGACCAGGGCTTTGTGCTGACTGCCTATTCACTGCCGCCCACCTCCTCCCTGAGCCGGACCGAGCAGACCCGGGACGAGCTGGTGCAGAAGATGATAGCCATGCCGGAAGTGAAAGACGTGGTCGCCTTCGCCGGTTTTGACATCATCTCCAGCGCCCTGCGCACCAACAGCGGTGTGGCGTTTGTGACCCTGGAAGACTGGGCTGAACGGGAAGGCGAAGGCCAGGCGGCGGCTGACATTGCCAAGAAGGTGATGGGCATCGGCTTCGGCATGCCGGAAGCCTTCGTGATTGCCTTTACCCCGCCACCCATTCAGGGCTTGTCTACCACCGGTGGTGTGGAAGGTTACATCCAGGCCCGTGGCGGCCGCACCCCGGCTGAAATCAAGGCCATGGCGGACAGCTTCACCCAGGCCGCCAATGCCCGGCCGGAGCTGACCAACGTGCGGGTCACCCTGGATACCGGGATCTCCCGGTTCAAGGCCAACGTGGACCGGGAAAAAGCCCAGGCCGCGGGTGTGCCCATCGACCAGATCTTCACCACCATGCAGAGCACCTTCGGTGGCCTGTACGTGAACGACTTCACCCTGCAGGGCCGCAACTGGCAGGTTAACCTGCAGTCCGAAGGTGAGTTCCGGAGCCACCCGGATGACCTGCGCAAGGTGTTCGTGCGCTCCAACTATGGCGAGATGATTCCGCTGAGTTCGCTGGTGGAGTTGGAACGCACCAGTGGCCCGGATATCCTCAACCGGTTTAACGTGTACCCGTCGGCCAAGTTGCTGGCAGACCCGACCCCGGGCCACACCACCGGTGAAGCGTTGACGGCATTGCAGGAAGTGGCGGCGGAGCAATTTGACCGCAACACCCTGCTGGGCTGGACCGGCGAGGCCTACCAGCTGCAGGATTCTGCCGATTCCGGCACCCTGGCCTTCGGCATGGGCTTGTTGCTGGTGTTCCTGATCCTGGCGGCCCAGTACGAGCGCTGGGGCCTGCCGGTGGCGGTGGCCACCGCTGTTCCCTTTGGTGTGTTCGGGGCGGCCCTGGCGTCGTTGTGGCGTGGCTTCCCGAACGACATCTACTTCCAGGTGGGCCTGCTGGTGCTGATTGGCCTGGCGGCCAAGAACGCGATCCTGATCGTGGAGTTCGCAGCCCAGAACCGCAAAGCCGGCATGAGCTCGTTTGAGGCAGCCAGCGCGGCAGCCCGTCAGCGCTTCCGGGCGATCATGATGACGGCGCTGACGTTCATCGTGGGCTCCCTGCCGCTGGCGTTCAGCTCCGGTGCGGGTGCGGTTTCCCGCCAGGAAATCGGCACCGTGGTGGTCGGCGGTATGCTGGCGGCCAGTACCCTGGCGCTGTTCTTCGTGCCCTTGTTCTACAAGCTCATCGAAGATCTGGCCGATTGGCGGCGTAAGCGCAAAGCTGCCTGATCGCCGCGATAGCCTGCTGATTGCCGCCTGTGAGTGAGCTGAATCGGCGCTGGCTATCGTAGTTATAATCTGAAAACCGCCGTCGGTGACTACCGGCGGCGGTTTTTTGTTTGGTACTCTGGCAGGTGCGTGACGCCCCGCCGGGAAGGCCTGTCCAAAAACCGCTCCTTCGGCACCCCTGCGGGGTCCGGCCCGCAATCATAGATTGCGGTCGCTCAGCTGTCGCATGAAGCTTCGCTTCATAAGCGCTCGGCAGAGCCCATGTGGCGCTTCTGCTCCGCCATCCATGGCTCCGCAAATTTTTGGACAGGCCTTCCCGGCGAGGCTTGCCGTACATTGGCAGCTGGATTCACTGGAGCCCGGATTAATGGCGATTGAAAAACAGAAGAAGCAACTTCTGGAAGACCTGGAGCTGGCTCGGACTCGCACCGAACAGTTGATCTGCACATTGTCAGAGGCGCAACTGGATGTGCCTTACCACCCGGGTGTGAACCCGCCGCTCTGGGAAATGGGCCACTCAGCGTTCTTCTACGAGGTCTTTGTCTTCAACCTGCTGGACGGTACGCCCAGCTACGATCCTTCCATGGATGACCTGTGGGACTCTTTCCATGTCGATCACAAGGATCGTTGGAATCGGGATCTGTTTCCGGGCCGGGAAGAAACTCTCAGGTATTTCAACACCATCTACGACCGGGTTGCCGAACGCATCAAGGGTCGGGAGCTGACCGATAAAGAGCTGTATCTCTACCGCTACGCTATTTACCACCAGAACATGCACATCGAGTCGCTGATCTGGTGCCGGCAGACGGTGGGTTATCCGGCGCCGGTGGATTACAAGGGCGACCGGCCGGCTCCGGGCGAGCCGGTGAGCGGTGATGCGCAGATTCCGGCCGGGCGTTGGGTGATCGGGATGCCGGGTGAGTCTGAACAGTATGCGACCGAGGACTTTGCGTTTGATGCCGAAAAACCACGTTTTGAGGTGGAGCTGCCGGCGTTTGCGATCAGTCGTACCCTGGTGAGTAACCGGGAGTTTCAGGCGTTTGTTGAGGACGATGGCTATAAGCGCCCTGAGCTTTGGTCGTTCGGGGGCCGGAAGTGGCTGGAGACTGAAGTGGATGTGGCGCTGGTGCACGGGGTTGCGGAGCCCCGGATGGCGGTGCCACGGCATCCGCTGTATTGGCGCTGGCATGAGGGGCACTGGCAGGAGCGGGTGTTTGACCAGTGGCTGCCGCTGGAGCCGGATGCGCCGGTCACTCATGTGACGTATTGGGAGGCGGAGGCGTTCTGCAAGTGGGCCGGCCGACGCTTACCGACCGAGAATGAATGGGAAGTCGCGGCACTGGGCAACAAACCCGGCGAATCCTTCCGCCGGTATCCCTGGGGCAACGAGGCTCCGGATGCTTCACGGGCCGATATGGATGCCCGCACCATGGCCCGCAACCCGGTGTCCGACTACCCCGCCGGAGACAGCCCGTTTGGCTGCCGGCAGATGATCGGCACCGTGTGGGAATGGACCAGCAACGAGTTTCTGCCCTACGACGGCTTCAAGGTGGACATGTACCCGTTCATGTCCACCCTGCAGTTCGCGACCCACAAGGTGACCAAAGGGGGCGGCTGCGCCACCTCATCCATCCTTATCCGTGGCACCTACCGGCAGGCCTACCTGCCGGCCCGCAATGATGTTTATACCGGGTTCCGCACCTGCGCGGTCTGAAGCCCTGATTTGTCCATGAGGTGGCTGGCGAGGGCTACGCCGGTCTCGCTCATGGTGAGGTAGGCATCGTCCGCCCCGGCTTCGCGTATCTTCTCTGCCTCGTCCGCGTACATCGTGTGGGCAACAATGTAACCGGTGAACCCGAGCTTACGCAGCATGCGGGCGGCAATCAGTTTGCCCTCGATGTCACTCATGGCCAGCACCACCGACTCCAGCGAGGGCATGTGCAGGCCTTCCCAGAAGGTGGTGTCCTCCGCATCGGCAAACACCACGTTGCGGCCTTCCTCCTGATGTTTCTCCGATTTGGCGGGGTCTGAATCCAGGCCCATGATGCGGTCCTCCCGGGTTTTCAGCCAGTCATAGGCGGCGGTGCCGGTGCGCCCCATACCCATCACCAGAATCCGGGTGTCGCCCAGGGAGATGGGTTGTTCATCCGGATGGCGTTTGCGGCTTTCGAACCGGGCAAGGTAGTGGCCGATCCGCTCGAACAACCCGTGGGCAAAACGGTTGAGCGGAGCGGATATGACGAACGACAGCGATACGGTAATGGCCAGTGGTACCAGCCATTCCGGCAGTGCCACACTGGCCACGATCAGGCCGAACTCACTGTAGTTGGTCAGCGACAGGGAGGTCAGGAAACTGCTGCGGGCGCGCAGGCGGAAGCCCAGCAGCAGGAAATAGAACAGTATGCCCTTGAGCGGCAGCAACAGGGCAGCTACTACGGCAAAGATCAGGGCCTGCTGGTCCGGCAGGCCACCAATGCCGATCTGCAGGAAGAAACCCACCAGGAAGATTTCCTTCACGCTCCACAGGGACTTGGCCAGCTCCTGGGAACGGGGATGGTTGGCCAGCATGGCACCGAACACCAGCGCCCCCAGTTCCGAACTCAGGCCTACCGCCTCGAAGCCCAGGCCGCCAACCACCAGTGCCAGCAACAAGCCCAGCAACACCAGCAGCTCATCATGGCCGCTGGCATCCATCAGCCGGTAAAGCAGGGGCCGCAGCAGGGGGAGGCCAAAGACAATCAGCGCCCACTCGGAAGGGGTTTTGCCGGCAGCCAGGCTCATCACCACCAGGGCGATCAGGTCCTGCATGATCAATATGCCGATGGCTACCCTGCCGTGGAAGGCCCGCAGTTCCCGCTTGCTTTCCAGTACCTTGGCCGCCAGCACGGTGCTGGAGAAGGACAGGGCAATCGCCAGCATCAGGGCGGTGGTCCAGTCCAGGTCGAACAGCAGGTACAGGCCGGGGGCAAACACTACGCAGGTGATGGCAAAGTGCAGCAGGCTGCCGCCGATCACTTCCGGGCTGATGATGGAGCGCAGCTTGAGTTTCAGGCCAACGGTAAACAGCAGCAGAAGAACGCCCAGGTGGGCGATGTGAGCCAGCACATCGGTGGGCTCTGCGGTAATTTCGGTGTTGGCGGCCAGGCCGCTGAGCACAAAGCCCGCGGCCAGGTAACCGACGAGTGGCGGCAGGCCGATGCCTTTAACAAGCAGGCCGGTAACAAAGGCGAAACTGATCCAGATGGCTTCAGGCATGGCGAATCTTCTGACAGATGATTACAACGCCCTGAAGCCTACCTGTTTTTTGCGTTCAGCTGTAGTAGCGGATGGTTTCAGGGCTGTGATTCCGCGAGGAACTCACGAAACAGCTCTGCGGATTGCTCCGGGGCCTCGACCATTGGTGCGTGCCCGATGTCATCCAGAATGGCCTTGCGGGCATCGGGGATGGCTTCAACGAAGACATCCGCATTGCGGTAGTCGATCACCCGGTCCAGCTTGCCCCAGACCACCAGAACCGGTGCCTGAATGTTGGTGATGGCATTGCGAAATTCCGGTTCGAAGCCGGTATCGCGAATAGCGGCAAAGATGACCTCGTTGACCTCCCGGTTGGCGATGGCGCGCTCCTCCAGCACGCCCATAATGGGCCAGGGCACAAACGGTTTTTTCTCCAGTGCGAAGTCCATCAGGCGTTCAAAGTCACCGGGCTGTTTCGGAATCAGGGGGTTGTCACCGGCCTTAACCAGATCCACCAGTTCGCTCTCGTATTCCAGGATGCCGGCGGGACTGAACAGTACCGCTGATTGCACCTTGTCCGGATGATTGGCGGCGTAAAGCGCGGTAATCGCCCCGCCCATGGAGTTACCCATGACGTGTGCCTCATCAACCGACAGCGCGTCGAGGATGCGTGCGACATAACCGGCCTGATCTTCCAGGCGGTAGCCGATGTCGAGGGGCTTGCTGCTGTCACCATGCCCCGGCAGATCGATCGCATAGACATTGAAGTCGTCGGTCAGGTGGCCGGCCAGACGGGTCCAGTTGTCCTTGTTGGCCCCGAAGCCATGGATCATGACGATGGCGTCGCCTGCGCTCACTTCCTGGTTCCTGAGATAGGCGATGTCAAGGTTGCCCACTGCCACGCTCGCCGCCTCCAGACCCGCCGATGATCGTTCAAAATCAATCGCGGTCTGGTAGATGTCCTGACGAGAGCAGGCACTGAACAGCAGGGAAGCGGCCAGTATGATCAGCAGGTATACCGGTGACGGGCGGCGCATCGAAGGGACTCCTTTGGGCGATGTGGTCGGAACTTTGTGTCCGCAGTCTACCTTACTCTCGGGCCGGAGTATGGGAATTGCTTCCCCTGCCCGGCATAAAAAAAGACCCGGCCAACGGGCCGGGTCTCATCAGTGGGCCATTCACAGCGGGTTCGCCCGGAAACCAGGCCAACCCGGTCATTCGTCAGAAATTAACGCTTAACCCCAGTGAAGCGGTGCGCGGCAGGTTCGCCATGGCGCCATCGGGTAAACGTGAGACAATTTGCTGTTCATCGAACAGGTTGTCCACTTTCAGGAAGACATCGGCACTGGCGGTCAGTGCGTAGCGGCTGATGAAATCGACCAGGAACAGGGACTCGGTCTCGTCCAGTTTCG
>Ga0208062_100003_pt1 | contig 145901 bp, 136 predicted proteins | sample DeeseametaMP0261_FD_184217 | JGI IMG/M metagenome (GOLD analysis project Ga0208062, IMG submission 184217) | Marine microbial communities from the Deep Atlantic Ocean - MP0261 (SPAdes) | ecosystem: Environmental > Aquatic > Marine > Oceanic | place: South Atlantic Ocean | collected 2011-01-01 | reverse complement strand
GGTCTGGCTGACAAAGACTGGCGCCCGGCGGTATGCTTGAAGGAGTATCCGGAATTTCAGTGCTGTTTCAGAGGGAGTGGTCTGTGGCCGAGCAAAAGGCAGAACGTCATCTGGCGCGAAATAGTGCCATCGTGCTGGCGGTATTGGTGGGGTTGTACGCACTGGCGGGGTTCCTGTTGCTGCCCTGGTGGCTGGAAAAAGCCCTGCCCGAACAGCTGGAACAGCGTATGGGCTGGCAGGCGCAGGTGGAAAGCATTCGGGTTAATCCGTTTGCCCTGAGCATGGAAGCCGAAGGCTTTGCCGCCCGTGACCAGGCAGACGAACCGGTCACGGCCTTTGAAAAACTGCGTGTGGATGTGAGTTTCCTCCAGCTGGTGCGGGGCATTATCGGCTTCGAGGAAATCCGCCTGACCGAACCGGATATCCGCCTGGATCTGCTGGAAGACTACTCGGTGAACTACGCCCGGGACTGGCAAAACGCCAACCCGCCCGCCAGCGAACCTGAGCCGGTTCAGGAGCCGTCGGAGCCTTCGGAACCACCCAGGCTGTTTTTCCGGCAGATCGCCATTGAAGGTGGCCAGCTGCTGTTCCGGGATTTCTCCCAGCCGGAAGCGGCCGAATTCCTCATCGAACCGCTGGATCTTGCCCTGAACGACCTGGCCACCTGGCAGAGGGAAGGGTCTGACAGCCAGTACTCTGTCACCGCCGCTATCGGGGACCAGCACATCGACTGGCAGGGCGACCTGAGCGTAACGCCGCTGTATTCCGAAGGCCGGTTGCGTATTGCCGATGTTCGCCACGACACCCTGGCCCACTTCCTGGCCCCCTATTTGCCCTGGCAACTGCGGGATGGCGCCGTCACTGTGGAATCCCGCTACCAGCTGGCCGGTGGTGACCAGTTTGAACTGATTACCTCCGGTGGCAAGCTGTCGATCCGTGACCTGGCCCTGGCCCTGAACGAAGGTGACGACGAGCCGGCCCTCACAACCCGGGCCCTGACCGTGAATGACATTGGCTTTGACCTCACCGCCCGGGAAGCTTCTTTGGGCATGGTGACCATCGAGGCCCCGTTCGTGGCCGCCAGCCGTGATGCCGAAGGTATGGTCGACTGGGTAACCTCGCTGCCGGCCGGTGAGCAAGCGGCGGAGGCCGCCGGGGAAGAACCCGCAAGCTCCGCCTCGGCTTTCCGCTGGTCTGTTGAGGGTGTGGAACTGACCGAAGGTGGCGTCCGGTGGCGCGACCGGGTTCCGGAAACCCCGGCGGAACTGGCCCTGACCGACCTGGCGGTCACTCTGAGTGGGCTGTCCCAGCAGATGGATGAGCCTGTGCCCTACAGCCTGTCGGCGGGACTGGCCAGCGGTGGCAGCCTGCGGGCCGACGGCCAGGTGACACCCGCACCGTTCAATTTTGAAGGGGCCCTGGCCGGCACAGACATCGCGCTGGCGGCAGTAGAACCCTATCTGCAGCTGGGCGCCAACCTGGCGGTAAACGATGGCCGGCTCGGCTTTGACGGCAACCTGGACCTGGACAGCCAGGATGATCCCATGACCGGTACCTTCAGCGGTACCGCGCAAATTGCCGACCTGGACCTGCGGCTGGCGGACCAGGACGGGCAACTGGTGTCCTGGCAGTTGCTGCGACTGGCGCCGGTGGAATTCAACGTCAACCCGGCCCGGCTGGAAATCGGCACAGTAACCCTGGCACAACCGGCCTTTAACCTGGTGCGGGATACCGGCGGTGCCCATAACGTGGAGCGCATTGTCAAAACCGGCGCCGATGCCGGCACGGAACAAGCCGGTGCGGCGCAAGATGACAGCGCAGCCGAACAATCCGGCGAGCCAGGGTTTATCTTCCGCATTGGCGAACTGCTGGTGGAAGAAGGCTCCGTAGCCTATATCGACCGCACCATGGAGCCGGTGTTTAACACCACGTTCGATACCCTGAGCGGCAGCGTAACCGGCATCAGCAACGTGCCACCCCAGCAGGGCTCGATGAACTTACAGGGGCGGCTGGCGGGCGTAGCGCCGGTCACCTTCAAAGGCACCCTGGGCGCCCTGGGTACGGAAGATCCCAGTGAGCTGCAACTGAATATGGACGACCTGGCCCTGCCGGTACTGTCACCCTACTTCGGCCGTTTTCTGGGTTACGGCGTGGACAGCGGCAAACTGAAACTGGACCTGGACTACGAATTCACCGGAACCCGGCTGAAAGCTTCGAACCAGGTGGTGCTGGACCGAATGGAACTGGGCCAGGCAGTGGCCAGTGAGGAGGCGGTCAACGCCCCGGTAAAGCTCGGGCTCGCCCTGCTGACCGATCGCCAGGGCGTGATTGAAGTGGACCTGCCCATCGAGGGTGACCTGTCGGACCCGCAATTCAGCGTGGGCCAGATTGTTATGCGGGCCTTTGTGAACCTCTTGGTGAAAGCGGCGGCCTCACCGTTCAGCATGCTCGGCTCCCTGGCGGACCTGGCCGGTTTCAGCAGCGAAGAACTGGGGCAGGTGAGCTTTGTGCCGGGCAGTGTGCAGCTGGCCGGTGGCGAAGCGGAAAAGCTGTCTGCCCTGGCAGGCGCCCTCAATGACCGGCCGGACCTGCTGTTGAACATCCGTGGCGCCGTAGCCGCCGAAGCCGATGGCCTGGCCCTGCTCAAAGCCGAGCGTGAAGCCCGGGGTGAACCGGTAACCGGTGAAGCCTGGGAGCAGGCGCAGCAGGCTTATCGCAATGGTGAGCTGTCGCTGCCACCGGAGACACTGGGCAAACTGGCCACAGACCGGGGGGTGGCGGTGCGCCGCCTGCTGGAGGACACCCATGGTGTGCCCTCTGACCAACTGTTCACCCTGGAGCCGTCCCGGCAGGCGGCCGTGGATGATCAGGGCCAGGTGACCGTACCGTTCAACCTGGATGTACGCTGAACAACCACCGGATCAGGAAGGCTTATGGCCAGTTTAAAAGCACGCGCTGCCAGTCATTTCTTTGCCTATGTCTCCCGCCTGCGCTGGATCAAGCGCTGGGGCCTGATGCGCAATGCCATCGAAGAAAACGTGGCCACCCATTCCTGGGAAGTGGCCACCATCGCCCACGCCCTGGCGCTGATCCGCAACCGGCACTTTGACGGGGCGGTGAATGCCGACCGCATCGCCGCTGCCGCGCTGTACCACGATGCGACCGAGGTAATTACCGGTGATATGCCGACCCCGGTGAAGTACCACTCGAAAGTGATGCGGGAAGCCTTCGGGGATATTGAACACAAGGCCGAAGCGGAACTGCTGGCACTGCTACCCGATGACTTGCGGGAGGATTTCGCTCCCTACGTGCGGGAGTCGCAGCTGGGCCAGGCGGAGAAAGAGCTGATCAAGGCAGCAGACCGGCTGTCAGCCCTGCTGAAATGCCGGGCCGAGATCCAGACCGGCAACAAGGAATTCGAGCCGGCGGCGGAGCAGATACTCCATGGCCTGCAACAGCAGGCACTGCCGGAAGTGCTGTACTTTCTGGAGGTGTTTGCACCCAGTTACGAGCGCCCGCTGGACCATTTGCTGGGCTAGCGAGCACCGTAACCGGGTTTATGGCTTAGCTGTTGCCGGCTGAGGCGACCAAGCCACCACGCAGGCCGTCCCGAACGGCGTCTTCAGGGCTGCCGGCCAGTTCCCGGAACATGCCCATGGAGCCCAGCAGGGCGGAGGATTCGTAAGGTACGAAGACCCGTTCGCCGTCTTTCGCCATGGTGGGCAGGGCTTTGATGTAGCTCTGGCCCAGCAGGTAGCCGACAACGGTGCGCTTGTTTTCCTCCGAATCGCCAATGGCGTTGAGTACCAGGCGGATCGACTCCTGCTCACCCTGGGCGCGCAGAATCGCGGATTCCTTGTCACCCTGGGCGTTCAGGATTGCGGACTCACGCTGGCCCTGGGCCATGGCAATGGCGGCGGATTTCTCGCCTTCCGCCTCGGTCACGGTGGCCCGGCGCTTGCGCTCGGCGGCCATTTGCAGGCGCATGGCTTCTTCCACTTCTTCGGGCATGCTGATGTCTTGCACTTCCACCCGGGTCAGCTTGACGCCCCATTTCGAAGCGGCATCCTCCATTTCCGCCTGGATGGCATTGTTGACCTCACTGCGGGATTCGAACAGCTTGTCCAGCTCCATCTTGCCCACCACCGAACGCAGCGTGGTCTTGGCCAACACCTCAACCGCCTGGCTCATATTGGCGACTTCGTATACGGCCCGGCGAGGGTCGATGATCTGGTAGTAAAGCGCACCGTTGATTTTCACCGTAACGTTGTCGGTGGTGACTACCGGCTGGCCGGGAAAGTCCATCACGGTTTCGCGACGGTCAATGCGGACTTCGTCAGTGGTGACCGGGTGATACTCATCGCCCATGCGCATGTAGCGGATCATGCTGATCGGGCGGGGTTTCTCGATGAACGGAATGATGATGTTGATGCCGCTCTCCAGCACCCGGTTAAACGAGCCCAGGCGCTCGATCACCATGACTTCGGACTGCCGGATAATGACCAGCCCCTTGGCAATAACGAAAACGCCAACAGCGACAACGATAAGGCTGATGACCAGCCCCGGGGTAACCAATGCTTCCATGTTTACTGCTCCTTGTTGGGATGTGCGAGATGCACGATGGCGGTCGTGCCATCAAAGGTTTCAAAAATCACTGGCGTGCCTTCCGGCAGTGCAGGGCTGCAGCCGTCCGCGAGTTTCAGGCGATAGAAGTCGCCATTGACCTCAATGCCGGTGGCGCCGTCAAAGTCACGTAATTGAGAGTGGTAGAGCTTGCCGTGTTCCACGCCGGTGCCGGTGGTGCCGTAGGCGACCCCTTTGGGGGAGAACCTGGGGCGTATCCAGAGAATGGCCACCGGAACCAGAATGCCGGACAGAACCCCCATTGCTACCAGTTGCCACTCAAAAGGTGCGCCGAGAGACGCCACCAGAGCGGTCAGTGCGGCCGCCACGCCGAGGGCGAGCAACAGCAGTACGCCTGAGGTGAGTTCGGCCAGGCTGAGGGCCAGGGCCAGAATCAGCCAGAAGTGGGTAAGACTCCATTCCATAGTCAGTTTTATCCCGTCGTCGAATCAAGTGGCCGGAGCGCCCGTTTCAGGGGGCGTGTGATGCCATTTTGCATGGCGGCCCAGCTGTTACAGTACCGGAGTATTAAAGTACCTGCATCAGTAGCAAAAACAAGACAGAGGGTCGTAATCATGAAGGATCTCAAGAACAAAGTGGCTGTGGTAACCGGAGCCGGCTCCGGAATCGGCCGGGCCCTTGCCAGTGTATTGGCCGCTAAAGGCTGCCGGCTGGCGCTGTCTGATGTTAACGAAGCCGGGCTGGCGGAAACCGTGGCCGCCTGCGGTGGTGCCGACGTGCGTTCTTACCTTCTCGATGTCTCTGACCGCGACGCCATCTACGCCCACGCCGAACAGGTACGGGCGGACTTCGGCCAGGTTAACCTGGTCATCAACAACGCCGGCGTGGCGCTGTCGGCCTCCGTTCGCGAGATGACCGATGAAGACTTCAAATGGGTGATGGATATCGACTTCTGGGGCGTGGCCCACGGTACCCGCGCCTTCCTGCCCCACCTGATCGAATCCGGTGAGGGCCATGTGGTGAACGTCTCCAGCGTATTTGGCCTGATCGGCGTGCCCAAGCAGAGCGCCTACAACGCGGCCAAGTTTGCCGTTCGGGGCTTCACCGAATCCCTGCGCCAGGAAATGAAACTGGAAAACCAGCCGGTGCAGGTCAGCTGCGTGCACCCCGGCGGCATCCGTACCAACATCGCCAACTCCGCCCGCATGGGAAAATCCGAAAACGGTGAAGCCCAGCGCAAAGGTTTCGACAAGATTGCCATGACCACCCCGGACAAGGCTGCCGAAATCATCGTCAAAGGCATCCTGAAAAACGAATCCCGCATCCTGGTGGGCCCGGATGCCTGGGGCATCGATGCCATCAACCGCCTGCTCGGCTCCGCCTACCAGCCACTGGTAGAACGCTTCTCCCGCAAGAACCTGTACATCTGACCTGACAAGCCCCGGCAGCACTGGAGCTGCCGTCAAATTACGGTATCCTTGGCTGAATCACCATCAGCCAAGGATCGCTTTGCCATGTGCGAACTGCTGGCCATGAGCGCCAACACCCCCACCGACCTGTGCTTCAGCTTCACCGGCCTGACCCGCCGCGGCGGCGACACCGGCCCCCACAAAGACGGCTGGGGCGTGGCGTTCTACGAAGGCAAGGGCGTGCGCAGCTTCCACGACGCCGACGCCAGCGCCAACTCCCGCATCGCCGAAGTGGTCCAGACCCACCCCATCAAAAGCGAAGTCGCCATCTGCCACATCCGCCAGGCCAACGTCGGCGAAATCTGCCTGGCCAACACCCACCCGTTTATCCGTGAACTCTGGGGCAGATACTGGGTCTTCGCCCACAACGGCCAACTCACCGGCTTCCGCCCCGAACCCGGCTTCTACGAGCCGGTTGGCGACACCGACAGCGAAGCCCTGTTCTGCGACATCCTCAACCACCTGCGCAGCCACTGCAGCCGCGACACCCCGCTGGAAGACGTCGTAGCCAGACTCGTCGACTTGTCCCAGACCTACGCCAGCGAAGGCGTCTTCAACCTGCTGCTCAGCAACGGCGACTGGCTGTTCACCTACTGCACCACCAAAATGGCCAGCATCACCCGCCGGGCCCCGTTCGGCCCGGCCCGGCTGAAAGACGCCGACGTCACCGTCGATTTCGAATCCGAAACCACCCCCAACGACATCGTCAGCGTGATCGTCACAGAACCCCTGACCACCGATGAAAAATGGGATGTCTACCAGCCCGGCGAATGGAGGCTGTGGAAGAAGGGAGAGGTCGTGATGTCAGGCCTGACAAAGCAGGCCCAGGTAAGATAACTCCAGCAAGAAACCTTACTGCAAGGTCCGCCGATTCCCATTCTTATACTGCGGCGCAATGTACTGCTGAATCTGCGCCTTGAACCGCCCGATCAGCTCGCTATTGTCCTTATCCCAGGGATGGAAATCCGGCTTGAAATACTCCGCCCAGGCCGGAATCAGGCTAGAGAAAGCGCCATCCTTACCCCACATGCGCCACATCCCCTTCGCCGCACCCTTCACCGAAAAATGCTTGCGATCCTTCATCACCATCCGCCCGGTAAACCAGGTCGCCACTACGCCCAGTGCAGCCGTCGCGAACAACTGGTAGAAAGCCCGCTCGGCATAGGTGCCGCCCACCTGCTGGAACACATCATAGGCCACCGCCTTGTGCTCGGTTTCCTCAATGGCATGCCATACCCACAGTGGGCGCATGGTTTCGTGCATATCCTCACGCACATCGTCCCGCTCCAGCAGCATATCCGCCATCATCGCCGTGATATGCTCCAGGGCACAGGTCACCGCCAGCTGGTGGCGCTTGGGCAGCTTGCGGGCCAGGTCCAGAATCACCTTCAGATCCTTTTCCATCTCCTCCACCGGCATGCCCTGATCGCGCACATGCTGGTTCATGGCAATATGCTCCAGGGAATGCATGGCCTCCTGGCCAATAAAGCCCCGAACCTCCGCCTTCAGCTTCGGATCGTTGATCTGATCGCGGAACGCCCGCACAGAATCCACAAAGAACTGCTCGCCTTCCGGAAACAGCACAGACAGCGCATTCATGGTGTGGCTGATCAGATAGTTATTGTCCAGCCAGTAGCGGGGCACCTTCTCATCGAACTCGAAGCCCATGCGCTGGGGCTTGATGGCGACGTTGTCCGGGGTATGTGAGGCCTTGGCCTGGCCGTTGGCGTGTGCGGTGGTCAGCATGTTGTTACTCCTGTGCGTTTGAACGCTTTGGCTGATGTCATGGCTCCAGTGTGGGCCAGTCAACCAACAAGCTGAATGCGCAAACGGGCCTGCCATCGTTCACAATGGGCCACCGGAGCCCCGCATTGACCGGTATGACGGCAAACATGCGGCCCGCAGCCCCACTGTTGCTTTGATGGGGTTCTGGTACAGTCACTAACCAGACATTTATCAATTCAGGAACAGACTATGGCAGCAACGGGAGCGGACACCGAGAAGCAGATGCTAGGGCTGTTTCTGGTGCCGGGCGTTTACCTGCGGGTACTGGCAGAAACCGTACGCAAGCTGGGCCATAACGACCGCTCCCTGTATCAGGGGCTGGCCTTCACCGCTGAAGACCTCAAAGCCAACGACAGCCGCGTGTTTGTCACCGACGCCATCCTCATGGCCCAGCGGGCACTGGAACTGGCCGGCAACGATGGCCTGAGCTTCCAGCTGGCGCGGGAGCTGCGGGTAACCATCCACGGCACCCTCGGCTTCGCCGCCCTCACCAGCCCCACCTTTGAAGGTGCCCTGGACTCCGTCCGCCGCTACCTGCAACTGCGGGCGCCGTTCCTGAGCATGAAACAATCCCTCGCTGGCGATCAGGTACTGGTGCAGCTGTGCACCGAATTCGATGTGCCCGGGCTGTATAGCTTCCTGGCCGAAACCGTCAGCGCCACCCTGATTCTGCTGACCGAGCAGCTACTGGACCGCAGCGACGCTGAGGCCAGAGGCTTTGCCCTGTCCGATGGCAAGCTACCCGGCGTCTCAGTACGCCTGAGCGCCCCGGAACCCGCTTATTACGCCGCCTTTGCCAGCCAGCTGCCGGTGCGTTTCGACTACGGCCAGCCGGAAGAAATGCTGATCTTCCCGCGCCAGATGCTGGATGTAAGAATGCGCTTGGCCGACGCCGAAGCCTCCCAAATGGCCCGGGACCAATGCGAGTTCGAGCTGCAAAAGGCCCTGAAAGAACAAGGCGACATCGTCCTGGCCATCCGCAACATGCTTAGAATGACCCCGGGGCCGCTACCGTCCCTGGAAGCCATGGCCGAGCGATTCCACGTCTCATCCCGAACCCTCAAGCGCCGGCTGGCGGACCGGGACACCAGTTACCGGGAAATCGTAGAAGCCGTCCTGAAAGACCGGGCCATCCAGCTGTTACGCTATACCACCCAGTCCGTCAGCGAGATCGCCTACGAACTGGGCTATGCCGACCTGTCCAACTTCAGCCGGGCGTTTCGCAAGTGGACCGGCAAGTCTGCATCTGAATTCCGGGAAGGTGGGGTGGATCCGGCGCCTGATGTCGGCCCCTGATAGTTTGATTGTTGCGCCTTGTCTTCCCCGCCTATGCCCCGATATTGTGACGGACGGGGAGGTTGGATTATTTTTCCCGCCAGAAAAAATATGTCTGAGCGAAGCGAGTTGTTTTTTCCAAGGGAAAAATAATCCAACCTCCCCAGTCCCGCCCCCAAAACCAACAGGCTAGGGCCCAAGCCGAACCCAAACTCAAAAAAAGGAACCAGGATGAACGGACAACCAGACACCCACAGCAAAGTAATAGGCTACCTGCTCTGGATCTTCGGATTCCTGGGCTCGCACAGGTTTTATTATGGCAAACCGATCACCGGTACCATCTGGTTCTTCACCTTAGGGCTGTTCTTCATCGGCTGGATCATCGACCTGTTTCTGATCCCCAGTATGGACCGACAGGCCGACCGGCGTTTTCAGGAAGGCGAGGTCAGCTACAACATCAGCTGGATTCTGCTCACCTTCCTGGGGGTGTTCGGCATCCATCGTATGTACATGGGCAAGTGGATTACCGGGCTGATCTACCTGCTGACCGGTGGTTTGTTCTTCATCGGCGTGCTGTACGACTTCTGGACCCTGAATACCCAGGTTTCCGAGCGTAACCACGAAGTCCGTTTCGGCTGATTACAGGCTGGCGGCGGCTTCCAGTTCGGCCAGGCCTTCTTCCAGGTGGTCGAGCATTCGCTGCATGCTGGGCAGCGTCCGGCGGCAGCCGATGAGGCCGAATTCTACCTGGCCGTTGTAGCTGGTCAGGGTCATGTTCAGGGCCAGGCGGTCCATGGCGATGGAGACCGGGTACATGCCTTCGAGCCTGGCGCCGTTCCAGTAGCGGGGTTCCGAAGGGCCGGGCACGTTGGATATCACCACGTTGAAGGTCTGCCAGTTTGGCGCCATGCCGGTGAGCAGGTGGAAGGCCGCCGGGGCCAGGGTCAGGGCGGTGTAGTTGACGATTTCCTCTGAGGACATGTTCCGGTAGCGGTCCTTGGCTTCCTCCATGCTCTGGTGGATTTTCATCAGGCGCTGGCCGGCATTGTTTTCATCGGTGTGCAGGTTGGCCAGGATTACGCCGACCTGGTTGCCTTCGGAGCTGTCGTCCCGGCGCAGGGAAACGGGTACGAAGGCGATCAGCGGTTTCGCCGGCAGGGCATCCTGGTTCATCAGATAGGTGCGCAGGGCTGAGGCACACATGGCGGTGACCACGTCGTTTACCGTGGTGCCGTAGGCTTCACACACCGCCTTGATGCGTTTCAGGCAGTAAGACTGGGCGGCGAAGCGGCGGGAACCGGTGATTTTCTGGTTCAGAACACTGCGCGGGGCGTGGAAGATGGAGTGGTAGGCCGGGTCTTTGCGGGCCTGGTTGATGGTTTTCAACAGCTCCTTCGCTACCGTGGGAATGGTACCCAGCTGCTTGCCGGAGCTGCCCAGCAGGTGGGCAACGCTGCGCCAGAGTGACAGGCTGCCATCATCGCCACCGGAACGCGCCCTTGGTGTCATATCCCAGATCGGCGGCATGCCAGTTTCGTGCGGGTTTTCGCTCAGCATCCGGGTGGCCAGGCGCATCGCGGAAACCCCATCGATCAGCGAGTGATGCACCTTGGTGTACAGGGCAAACTGCCGGTCTTTCAGCCCTTCAATCAAGTGCACTTCCCACATGGGCCGCTCCCGGTCCATCAGGTGCGAGTGCTCGGCCGACACAAACGACAACAGCTCCCGGATACGCCCCGGCGTTGGCAGGGCTTCAAAGCGGAAGTGGTGCTCCAGGTCCAGCTGATCGTCTTCCACCCACACCGGCTGGCCCAGCCGGTAGCTCAGCCGGCGGTTGAACGGCGCGGTTACCTGATGCTGCTGCCGCAACTGCTCCGCCAGCCGGGCAACGTAATCGTCCGGGGCGTTTTCGGGAAAGGAAAACAGCTGAAGCCCGCCCACGTGCATGGGTTGTTGGCGCTTTTCCAGCCAGAGGAACAATTGGTCGGTGGGGCTGAGAGGTGTCACGGTGCATCTCGTGTTGTTGAGGATAGAGATGATACTACCGCAACTTGCCCGACACCGGATTGACCCAAACAAACCCGGCTGACGCCCGTTCAGCGACCCCAGGGGCTCAGGCCGCCACCGACGCCGCCTGAGCCACCGGCACCTCCAGCCGTATCCGGTTGCCATCCAACAGCACCGGATACGTCTTCACCTGCACACCCGCATCCTCCAGACACCGCCCGGTCCGCAAACTGAAATGCTGCTTGTACAGCGGCGAAGCCACCACCGGCTCCCCGTTCAAATCCCCGGTAATCCCCCGGGCCAAAACGTTCGAACCACTGAACGGATCGCTATGGCTGATGGCAAACAACGCCGGCAACCGATGCGGCAGATAAAACACCGCGACCGGCCCGTCCTCCGTCCAGACGGCAATCCCGGAATCCGCCACCAGATCGTCCACCGTACAAACCGCTTCCCAACAAGTCCGAGCTTTCATAAATCTCTCCTGTTTGTTCACCAATACTGAGTGCCTCTCCCACCAAGCCCAAAGAGCAAGGTGGTATGGGGGTGCTTTCCTGCAGGAAAAAAGATGTCTGAGCGAAGCGAGTTATTTTTTCCAGAAGAAAATTACCCCGGCCCCCGTGCTCCGCCCCCAAACCAGAAGGTCAGGAAGAGGCCTCCTCCAACACAGGCCGCCGCTGCCCTCTTTCGGAAGTCCAACGTTGCACCGGATCCTTCTGCAACGGCGCATTCACAAACTCCCGGAACCGCTTGCGCTTCTCAGGATCCTCAACGGCGGTCTTCCACTCGCACTGATAGGTGTCCACCAGATCCGCCATATGCTGCTCCAGCTCCTCACCAATACCCAGGCTGTCCTCCAACACCACCTGCTTCAGATACGCCAGACCACCCTCCAGGTTTTCCATCCACACCGACGTCCGCTGCAGCCGGTCCGCCGTGCGCACATAGAACATCACCACCCGGTCAATGGTCCGAATCAGCTCCTCATCCGACAGATCCGTGGCAAACAGATCCGCATGCCGTGGCCGCATGCCGCCATTACCACACACGTACAGATTCCAGCCCTTCTCCGTGGCAATCACCCCGAAATCCTTGCTCTGGGCCTCCGCGCATTCCCGGGTACAGCCGGACACCGCCATCTTCACCTTGTGGGGCGCCCGCAGGCCCTTGTAGCGATTCTCCAGAGTGATCGCCATACCCACGCTGTCCTGCACGCCGTAACGGCACCAGGTGCTGCCCACACAGGACTTCACCGTACGCAGCGACTTGCCGTAGGCGTGGCCGGTCTCGAACCCGGCGGCGATCAGCTTCTCCCAGATCTCCGGCAGCTCACTCAGGGTGGCGCCGAACAGATCCACCCGCTGGCCGCCGGTAATCTTGGTGTACAGGTTGTATTCCTTGGCCACTTCGCCCAGCACAATCAGCTTGTCCGGCGTGATCTCGCCACCGGGAATGCGTGGCACGATGGAATAGGTGCCGTTCTTCTGCATATTGGCCATGAAGGTATCGTTGGTGTCCTGCAGCGGCACGTGGTCGGTGGCCAGGATGTGTTCGTTCCAGCAGGTGGCCAGAATCGAACCCACGGTCGGCTTGCAGATGTCACAGCCCTGGCCTTTGCCGTATTGTTTGAGCAGGCCCCGGAAGGTGCGGATGCCGTTCACTTTCACCAGGTGGAACAACTCCTGGCGGGTGTAGGGGAAGTGTTCGCAAAGGTCGGTGCACACCTCTACGCCACGCTTTTCCAGCTCGCTGTCCACCACCTTTTTGAGCAAAGCGGCACAGCCACCACAGCCGGTGCTGGCCCTGGTTTCGGCCTTCACTCCGCCCAGATCAGTGCAGCCGGCGTCAATGGCGCCACAGATATCTCCCTTGGTGACGTTGTGGCAGGAGCAGATGGACGCGGTATCCGGCAGGGCGTCGGCACCTAAGGCCGGGGCACCGCCTTCGCTCTCCGGCAGAATCAACGCTTCCGGGTTCGCCGGCAACTCAATGCCATTGAGGGCGTATTGCAGCAGGGTGTCGTAGGGGCCGTTGTCGCCCACCAGAATGGCGCCCAGCAGGGTCTTGCCGTCCTGGCTCACCACCATGCGCCGGTAGAGGCCGGCCTGCTCATCGTGAAAACGGATATTGCGTGCACCCGGGGTCTGGGCGTGGGCATCGCCAATGGAGCCCACATCCACCCCCAGCAACTTGAGCTTGGTGCTCATGTCGGCGCCGGGAAAGGCCGCACTGGCGTCATTGTTCAGCGCCGCCGATAGCGTGCGGGCCATGGTGTAACCCGGCGCCACCAGACCAAAAATGCGGTTGTTCCAGAGTGCGCATTCGCCGATGGCATGAATGTGCGGATCAGACGTGGTGCACTGGTTGTTGACCACAATGCCGCCGCGTTCGCCCACCTCCAGGCCGCAGGCCCGGGCCAGGGTGTCCTGGGGACGAATGCCGGCGGAGAACACAATCAGGTCGGTTTCCAGATGGCTCTCATCCGAGAAATTCATCCGTAGCCGCGCACCGCTGCCCGGCACGATGGCGGTGGTGGCTTTCTCGGTGTGCACCTGCACGCCCAGGTCTTCGATTTTCTGGCGCAACAGGGCGCCGCCCTGGTCGTCCAGCTGCACCGGCATAAGGCGCTGGGCAAATTCCACCACATGGGCCTCCAGGCCGAGGCTTTTCAGGGCATTGGCTGCTTCCAGCCCCAGCAGGCCACCGCCTACCACCACGCCGGTTTTTGCCGATTGGGCGCTGGCCTGAATGGCGTCCAGGTCGTCCAGGGTGCGGTACACAAAGCATCCGTCCCGGTCGTTGCCTTCAATCGGCGGTACAAACGGATAGGAGCCGGTGGCCAGTACCAGTTCGTCATAGGGATAGACGCCCTTGGCGGTGGTTATCACCCGGGCGTCCCGGTCGATGGCGGTAACCGGCTCATGCAGGTGGAGGTCAATGTCCTGCTCCGCATACCAGTCTGCCGTGCCCATCGCGAGATCCGCATGGCTGGAGCCGCTGAAGTACTCCGACAGATGCACCCGGTCGTAGGCCAGTTGCTTCTCTTCCCCGAACACCAGAATGTTAAAACTCCCGGCAGCCGGCGACTGGGTGAATTGCTCCAGGAAGTGATGGCCAACCATGCCGTTGCCGATCACGATCAGGGTTTGTTTACTCATGGGCTGCCTCTCCAAACAAAAAAAGCCGGAGCATCATGCCCTCCGAGGAGAACAGATGGTCCGGCGCCAATGCCAACAACAATGATCTGATGGTCCGGCCTGATTCCTTGGCCGGGACAGTCGTCCTTGGTCAGGTCAAAGCGATCTCCGTGCCAACTTTTCAAAGCCATTAAATTCAGTGGGTTAGCGGTTCTGGCCGTTTGCCCCAGCTCGTAGCAGGCGAAAAGGTGCCCCGGGATGGGGCGACATGCCCGATGTTGAGGCTGGCGGTTCTGGCCTGTTAATTGCTGCACACCGGTTAGACCGAACACGCTGTGTGCTGACACAAGGAGCTGCACCATGAATACCCAACGCCACCCCCACGTGACCGCGGCGGCGACTGCCGCGGATTTCCTTATCGCCTCCCGGCAGTGCGAGATCCGCAACCTGGAGCACTTTCTGCGGATGGGGCGGCTGGTACAAAGCGTGGGCAACCTGGTGCACGGGCTGCAACGGGAGCGGGGTGCTACCAACCTGTTTCTGGGTTCCGGGTGTCAGCGCTTCGCCAGGGAGCGTGTCCTGGTTCTGCAAGCGAACGATGATCTGGTTTCTGCTTTCCGGCAGGCGCTGGCGGATATCCAGCATGACCTGACTGACCATCCGGTCAGCAGTCCGTTGCTTGGACACATTGCCGGTGCCCTGTATTGCCTCGATCAACTTCCAGAAATGCGGCGCCGGGTGTCAGAGCAGTCTGCCAGCGTGGCGGATGCCACGGACTGGTACTGCGACACCATCCATAAGTTGATCACAGTGGTATTTGAAGCCGCTGAAACCGTGGCTGAACCGTCTATTGCGGGCCTACTGGTAGCTATGGTGCATGTGATGAATGGCAAGGAATACTGTGGCCAGGAACGGGCCACGGGCTCGGCCGGGTTCTCCAGCGGCCAGTTCGACAGTGCACTGTCACGGCGCATGATGCACCTGGTTGAGGCGCAGGAACGGTGTTTTGAGGTGTTTGTAAACTTCGCCCACGAAGAGAGCCTTGGGCTCTGGCAAACCCTTCGCGCCAACCCTCGGGAGCTGGAGATTGAACGGATGCGGCAGAAGGCAGTGTCTGTCGGGCGCTTCAAAACGCTGGATGAAGGATTGGCGGACCACTGGTTCAAGCTGATGACTGAACGTATGGATGAGCTCAAGAAGATTGAAGATTCCATCGAAAGCGCCTTTCATCATCGCTGCGTGGAACGCTACACCGAAGCCCGCCAAACACTGGCTCACCAGGAAACCTTGCTGGCCTCACTGGAACAACGAAGCTCCCCGGCAACTCCGGTGTTGGTGGTCTGTGATAATGGCGTGGACGCACGCGCGGTGGATGCCTGGGCCGGCGATGGTGTCGGGCAACAGGCAGGCCGGTCGATCTTTGACCTGGTTCAGGCACAAACCCGCCGACTGCGCCAGATGTCCGAAGAACTCCAAAGTGCCAAAGAAGCCCTGGAAGACCGCCGTATCCAGGAAAAAGCTGTGTTGCTGCTGATGGAACACCGCAACATCAGCAACGACGAAGCCCACCGGTTACTGAGGAAACTGGCGATGGATCAGGGTAAACGCTTGCCAGAAGTGGCCCGGGCGTTGATGTCCATGTCCGCCGTGATTGGCAATCAAGCCGCCGGGCTCAAAAGCTGCAGAGGCACGCGATAGCGCAACAGGCGGGATTGGTGGCTGACCAGAACGGTGCAGGTTTTGCGGTTAACCCGGATGACCTCACCTTTCTTCTCGCTGCGCCCGTCACCAAAACGCACGGCATCCCCGACCTGCCACTGCTGCCGGGCCTGCTTCGGGCTCGGCAGTTCAAAGGCTGCGCCCGAAAGTTCGATACCGGCCAATGTGGCCTGTTCACTCAGATAATGCCGGGTGGCGTTTGCGGCACCGCTGTTATGCAGCTCATCCAGCGTTTCATAAAAATGCCGGTTATGCACCGAGCCGTAATGCCGCTGCCCGGCGCTGTGCTGCAGCAAATGGGCAAACTCATGGCAGCAGGTGTGCGCCAGCAGGTTCAGCACACTCACTTCACCGTCGAAATAGCCCCGGCTCCGGATTTCCCGGGTGGATAACCAGCCCTGGGCGGTTTCCGGTTGATGCTTGGCGGCAATCATCTGGGCTCCGTAGGTGATCAGGTGTTGCTTCTTGCGGGGATCAAAACGGTGGTAAGTGGCTTGCCCGGAGCCTACGCGCAGCACCAGTCCTGCACACGGGTTCTGTTTTCGAACCCAGCTTGCAGCCGGCGCCCATAGAATGTCCCGGGTGGCCTGGCACATGAGGGTGCCGAGTGTCTTTGTAAATTCGGGGGGTGCAGGTGTCACGAGTTATCGGGCTTCCAGTTCTTTGCGAGCCGTCATTGCCAAAAAGGCTGACCGGCTCATATGTCTGCTTCGGGCCTCCTCGTCAATGCGACGCAACAGACCTTCCGGAAGGCTGACGTTAAGGCGGACAGATCGGGTTTTCAAGCGGTTAACGTCTATATCCACCATCATCCAGAGACCACCCTGATAGTCACGGTTATTCATCAGGTCGTCCAGGGAGGATGGCGAGGGAAGCTCCATGTCTTCGTCTTCGCAGTAAAGCTCAATGGCCTCCTGTATTTTTCCCGGCAACTCCTGCCATTGGTCGGCAGCGGAAAAACAGCCGGGGAAGTCCGGAATTTCGGCGCCGTGGGCGTGCTCGTCGTCGCCCTTGTGTACGTATACGGGATAAAGCACGTTTACCTCCAGTCCCAGCCGGCCTGACGATAAATGCCACACAGAGTGTTAGCGATTTTGTTGTGTATGTTTACACAATGGTTTGTTCCTGACAATGAAGCCCGGAAACAAAAACGGCCGGCCCGAAGGCCAGCCGTTTTCCGAGGATCGAACCTGAAAAATCAGGCTTCGATTGGCGAGCGCCAGTCGTCTGCACCGGAAGTACCGGCAACGGCATGCTCCCAGGTTACCTTGCGGTAGGACAGGGAAACGGTTACCAGCTGGGTGAAGTCAGCGTTGGCGGCGTCCTGGCAGTGGGGCATGTTGCAGTCGATGTCGATGATGGTGGCATCTTCCAGGATGGTGGAGAAGAAGTGCTCCTGCTTGCCTTCTACGGAAGTTCGGTACCACTTGAGCTCTACTTTCGGCAGCATTTCGCCGGAAGCCAGGGCGTTGTACATCAGCGGGGTGGATTTGTTCAGGGCGGAAGTGAACTTGAACGGCTTGTGCACGCGCTGGCCGGAAGGCTGGCCGGACTGTGGGTCAGTCGGAACGGTGACAACGTGGCTGAATTCCTGAACCAGTACTTCGTCTTCGTGGCCTTCAACGTAGATGTTGCCTACGGAATCGGAAGTGAATGCGCCGGCGGTGATGTTGCCCTGAGTTTTACCTTCGATGCTGATATAACAAGGAGTTGGCATAGTCTGCTCCATGACGTTTGAGTGAATGTGTGTCCCCGGGGTCTTCCCTGGACGGGGGTGTTATTAACAAGCATTGTGCCAGTTTTAGAAATATCAATTAAAACATGAAGTTAGATCTTTTCTTGGGCAGGTCGGGGGAGCATCGTGGCAAGGTGTTGCCTGGGGGTTGGGCGAGGAATTGCTACCCGTGCAATAAATTGCCCGGGTAGCGGTGTGTCAGGCTGATTGCAGAACTTGGCGTTCTTTAACGGCGGGTGTTACCGGGCGGCGCTTAGGAGCGGTGCGTATATGGGTGGCATAGAGGGTCAGGCCGGTGAAGGACAAGCCGCCCACCAGGTTGCCCAGCACGGTGGGAATTTCATTCCAGATGAAGTAGTCCATGATGCCGAACTCGCCGCCCATCAGCAGGGCAAACGGGAACAGGAACATGTTCACAATGGAATGCTCGAAGCCCATGTAGAAGAACAGCATGATCGGCATCCACATGGCCAGCACCTTGCCCTGCACGGTGGTGGAGATCATCGCACCGACTACCCCCATCGACACCATCCAGTTACACAGCACGCCCCGCAGGAAGATGGTGAACCAGCCCGCTACGCCATGTTCGGCATAACCCAGGGTGCGGGCTTTGCCGATGGAGGCGATCTTTTCGCCCACCACGCCTGGCTCGGTGTTGAAGCCGTAAGTGAAGACGAAGGCCATGATGGCGGCCACGGTGAGGGCGCCGCCGAAGTTACCCAGGAACACCCAGCCCCAGTTACGCAGAATGCCCCGGGTATCCACGCCCGGGCGCCGGTCCAGAAGGGCAAGGGGCGTGAGCATGAAAACGCCGGTGAGCAGGTCGAAGCCCATCAGGTAGAGCATGCAGAAGCCAACCGGGAACAGCATGGCCCCGGCCAGGGGGCTGCCGGTCTGGACGGTGACGGTGATGGCAAAGACCGCGGCCAGGGCCAGGATGGCACCGGCCATGAAGGCCCGGATCAGGACATCCCGGGTGGCCATATAGATTTTCGATTCTCCGGCGTCGACCATCTTGGTGACGAACTCGGAAGGCAGAATGTAAGACATAAGGGATTCCTCCTGATTTTTTGGCGCGGTTGCCGGCGCCAAAAAAAAGGCGCCGCTCACGATTCGCTTTGAAAGCAAAGGTGAGCAGACGCCGTCGCCTGAAGTTGTTCATTTTCGGTGTGGCAGAGTGCTGGTCTGCTGAAGGGTTCTCAGCAGGGTTCGTGCCAGCTCTGGCAGTTTTTAAGAAAAGGTAGTGATTTCAATAATAAAGCGGACGTGTGATCGAGGTTGGCCAGTTATTTCTGGCGCGGCCGGCAGCACCGATGCAGTGCAGCCTGCGTGGCGCTGGTGCATTTTCAGCGCAAACTGAACCGAACCGGCAGGGCATAGGCAAAGGTTCGGCCCCGCATTTCCGGCGGCACCGCAGGCAGTGGTGCGGCTTGTTCCAGCATTTGCAGGGCGGCATCGTCCAGCAGGCGGTGGCCGGAGCTGTCCCGGAGCGAATGGTTCAGCAACTCGCCGGTGCGGGTGAACTCGAACACGATCACCGGTGTGCCCTGTTGGCCCAGCCGGCGCGCCCGGCGCGGGTAGTCGTAGTAGCGGGCCAGGTGGCGGCTGAGTTTGCTCAGATAGCTGTTCACGTCGGCGGAGTTGCCGGCGGTCTGCAGGGGTACCGCATCCTGGCTTTCCGAGGCATCGCCCTCTTCCCCGGATGTCTCAGTCGCTTCTGAAGCATCCGCCGCAGGGGCAGGCTCTGCCGGCGTGGGTGCCGGTTCCGAAGCAGGCTCCGGTGTTGGCTCGGGTTCAGGTTCTGGCCGAGGTTCGGGTTTCGGAGCCGGTTCGGGCTTGGGATCGGGTTTGGGCTTTGGCTTTGGCTTGGGGTCCGGCTTGGGTTCGGGTTTCGGTTCCGGCGCAGGCTCTGGCTTGGCAGGGGGAGCCGCGGGTGTTTCTACCGGCGCAGGTGTTTTCCGGCCAGCCAGGCTGATCTTGATAGCCGGTGCGGTGTTCACAGCGCTGTCGCCCAGGGTAGCCAGGGGTATGGGTTTGTCCGGTGCCGCCAGCGTCAGCCCGAAGCCGGCAGCGGCTATGGCCAGCACCAGAAACAACAACTTGGAGCCCTTGTGTTCCGGCATCATTGCCCGGGCTCCGTCAGCAGCAGAACCTCGGTGTAGCCGCCCTGCTCCAGGACGGACAGCAGCGCTTCCAGGTCGGACATGGTAAGCGACTGGTCTGCGGCAATTCTCAGGGGATTGTTGTCATCGGGTTGCGGCAGGGCGGCCAGCAGCTGTTCTTCGCCCAGCACCTTGCCCTGTACTTTCCACTGGCCATCGGCCGCGACCATCAGGTCGGCTTCGGGGGCACGTTCCTGTTGCTGTCGGGCTGCACCGGGCAGCTCGGGCAGGGGCTCGTTGGTCAGCTGGCCGGCCACGATAAAGAAGATCAGCAGCAGGAACACCAGGTTGATCAGCGGCAGCAGGGCGTCTTCAACCCGGTCCAGCAGGCCTTTTCCGGAGGTTGATGGAGGAGGAACCAGTTCTGTCATAGGTCGTTGGTGCTTTGGCGATTCCAGTGCGCTTCCACGCCAGCGTTGTCCAGGGCGCTCAGGGTGCGGGTGAAATCCGCCAGGCGGCTATCGGCGCTGGTGCCCAGATTGGCTTCCCGGATGCCGGCTGCCTTCAGTGCTTCCAGTAATTCCCCGAGGCTGTAGCGGTTGTCCTGCCACATTACCTGACCGCTGGCGCTTACCTGCAGTTCAGGCAGGGGCTCGCCGGTCACGCTGCTGCGGCTTTCAGTGTTATTGCCCAGCTCCAGGTAGTCCACAGGCAGCAAGCGGGTGGTGAGCATGAAAAACACCAGCAGAATAAACACCACATCAATCAGCGGTGTAATCCGGATCGGTAGTGGCCGGTTGGGCCGGGGTTCAACCAGCTGCATGGGCGAAGCGCGGGTTGTCGTTGCCGGAATAATTACGGTTGTCAGCGGCTTTTAAGGATTCATCCGCTGCGACAGCCTGAGGCGCACCGGCGGCCTCGCCAGAGGGCACCACATTGAACACGCTGACCAGTGCGCTGTTGATGGTTTTATGGATGCGGCGCAGGCGGAATTCGATCCAGGCGGCCAGAGCGGCAAAGGGAATGGCGACTATCAGGCCTGCAGCGGTGGTCATCAGGGCTTCGTAGATACCGCCACTGAGCTGGCTGGCGTTGGCCCGGCCTTCGGTGGCGGCCATGGCGCTGAAGGCTTCCATCATGCCCATGACGGTGCCCAGCAGGCCCAGCAGCGGAGCCAGGGCGGCAATCACTTCGATGATTTTCAGCGGTGCTTCAAAGGGTTCCAGTGCACCCTGGGCATCCCGCACGGCGGTCTCGCGCACGGCCGGGGTGTTGGGGTTGGTCTGGCAGGCGTTCATGGTATTCACCAGCAGGTGCATCAGCGGGTTGCCGCGCCCGAAAAAGCCTGCTTGCTGGCGCACCTGTTCCGGGCGGGTGTCCGACGGGGCAGATTGCCACTGGTCTACCAGGGTGCGCAGCTTGCGGGTGTATCGTGGGGCGTAGAAGCTGCCGTACAGCATCAGGTAGACAAAGGTAACGGTACCGATCACCGCCAGGGCAATCAGCACAACCATGATCGGGCCGCCCATGTCGACCAGCTGGTTTAACGGACTGAGTTCGGTAAGGGGCTCGGCTACGGCGCTGAAGGGTTCCATGAAGCAACACTCGGAAAAATGAAAATAGAACTAAATAATAACTATTATCACTAGAATTACAAGTGGGAATGCGAATGTGTTGCAACGGGCTGGCTGCTTTTCGAAACAGTGCGGAGGTGTGTCAGCCGAACCAGCCGGCTGACTGCGCCGCCTGCCATAACAGCCGCAGTGCCAGCAGGGTCAGCACCACGTTGAACGCCAGGCTGAACCAGCGGTTGGTCATGGTGTTCAGCAGGCGCAGCCCCAGCCAGGTGCCGGCAAAGCCGCAGGCAATCATGGCGACAATGAACAGTAGCCATTCCGAGAACGCAAAGCCGGCAAAGCCGAACACCAGGGCTTTGGGCGCATGCTGCAGGGTCATGGCGGCGGCAAAGGTGGATACGGTTTTGAAACGGTCGGTGTGAATCTGCTTGATGAATGCGGCTACCAAAGGACCGGTGGCACCCACAAACAGGCTGATAAAACTGGTGATGGCCGAGGCCAGGAAAATACCGGCTGGCCCGAAAGAGGCCTTGGGCAGTTTCGGGCCCCAGCACAGATACAGCACGAAGCCGGCAATGGTCAGCTGCCAGAGGTGAGCGGGAAGGTTGACCAGTAACCAGGCACCCAGCGCAGCCCCCGCCACAACACCCGGCGCAAAGGCGAGAATCACCCGCCAGTCTATATGGCGAAAGGTCAGTACTGCCCTGCCGGTGTTGGAGCCCAGCTGGATCATTCCGTGGACAGGAATAATCGCCGCTGGCGGAATCCAGGTGGCCATCAGCACCAGCAGCAATACACCACCACCGGCGCCCAGCACGGCAGTCAGCATGGAGGTAACGGCGGAGGCCGCCAGCAGGAATAATCCCACGCCCGTGCTCAGGGCCTCCGGGAACAGCAGATCCATGGCACTCACCTAACGATTGTCGTAAGCTCCGGAGTTTCCGGATTACACCCCAAATGTCCAGCCGGATTGCACCACAAAACAACAAGCAGGGTTGCCGATGAAACAGTCTGAATATCTGAGCTTTGATGCCACCGCACTGGCTGACCTGATTCGCCGTGGCGACGTCAGCGCCCGGGAAGTGACTGAAGCGGCCATTGACCGGGCCAACCGGGTGAATGGCAAACTCAACGCGATATGCCATCCGCAGTTCACCGAAGCCATGGAACAGGGTTTCCCTGAAGACGGGCCCTTTGCCGGCGTGCCGATACTGTTGAAAGACCTGGCCCAGGAGCAGGCCGGCCATCCCTGCAGCTATGGCAGCAGGGCCCTGAGCACCAATGTGCCAACCCGGGATTCGGAATTCGTGCGCCGGGCCCGAAATGCCGGGCTGGTGTTTCTGGGGCGCACGGCCACGCCGGAATTCGGCCTGAAGGCGGTGACGGAATCCGAGCTTTGGGGCCCCAGCCGCAATCCCTGGAACACTGACCTTACCCCCGGCGGTTCCAGTGGTGGTTCCGGTGCCGCAGTGGCAGCCGGCATTGTACCCATGGCCGGTGCCAACGATGGTGGGGGTTCCATCCGTATTCCGGCGGCCTACAACGGCCTGTTCGGCCTGAAACCATCCCGGGGCCGCATCTCGGTGGGCCCGCACATGGGGGAGGCCTGGACAGGCGCCTCCACCGATCACGTGGTGTCCCGCACCGTGCGTGACAGCGCGGCCATGCTGGATGTGCTGTCCGGCCCCGCCAGCGGTGACCCGTTCCGCATTCCTGCGCCCGAATCGTCATTTCTCGAACAAATGCAGCAATCCCCCGGTAAGCTGAAAATCGGTGTATTTACCTCCTCACCCTACGACACCGAAGTGGCCCCTGAGTGCGTGGCGGCGGTGGAAGAAACCGCGAGAATGCTGGAGGGGCTCGGGCATGAGGTGGAATACGCCCGTCCGGACTTTGACGGCATGGCCCTGGCCCGGTGCTACCTGTCCCTGTATTTCGGGGAAGTCTCGGCCCTGATGGACAGCGCCCGGGAACGCTTCGGTGCCACGGATAAAGACTTTGAACTGGAAACCCGCCTGCTGGGAATGCTCGGCCGCACCATGCCGCTGCCGGACTACGTTCGGAGGCGCCAGCAGTGGAATGACTTTGCCCGGGCCCTGGGGGCGTTCTTCGACCGCTTTGATCTGTACCTCTGTCCCACCACCGGTCAGTTGCCGGCACAGATTGGCCAGATGGATACCCCGGCGCATCTGAAGCTGGTCGCCCGGCTGATGCTGGGTCTGAAAGCCGGCAAACTGGTACACCGTTCAGGACAGGTAGACCAGATGGCCCTGGAAAGCCTGGCCCGAACCCCCTTCACCCAGCTGGCCAACCTGACCGGAACCCCGGCGATGTCGGTGCCCATGCACTGGACCCGCGACGGGCTGCCGGTGGGCGTTCAGTTCGGCGCGGCCCACGGCGGTGAAGGCGGCTTGCTGCAACTGGCCGCCCAGCTGGAGGAAGCCAACCCCTGGTTTGCCAACTACGAGCGCCTGGAATCGGCATTCTGAAGAAACTGTGCGGATTTGTTGGTCAGGGGTTGTGATCCGGGCCAACAAACTCCACGTTTATCTTTCCATGTGGAACAGGCTATGCTGTAGGGCAGGGACTCCGCTCCCTGACCACCCTGATGGCATCGAGGAGGCGAGCATCTTATGAACCAATCGATGGCAATCGACGATCTGGTATCCGTAGCACAGGCCGAAGCCATGGGGGAGCTGGATGCCCCGATGATGGCAATTGTTCTCTCCAGCGATGAGAGCTACGACCTGCCCATCAACTCCCTGGAAACCGATGCCGACAAGGCCCGCTGGGGCCTGATTCTGCGTGCCGCCCGTGAGCATGTAGAAGCCGACGCGGTGGCTGTGCTTTACCCGGCCTGGACCACCATCCGCCGCAAGCCGGCTGAAAGCGAAGAACCCGAAGAGTCTGAAAAGTCCGACGTGCAGGCTTCAGAAGCCGATGACGGGAATGCAGACGACGACAAAGGCCCCATCGACACCCTGTTCGTGCAGCTGCACACCCGCGACAGGATTTACTGGCGCGGCTTCGAACAAATCCGGGACCCGCGGCACCAGCGCATCATCGGCTTCCGCCGGATCAAGGCGCTGTCCACCGACTACGAACGGGATAACGCGCCCTCTGTGGCGGCCTGGCTCAGTACCCTGTTCGAGCCGCTGCCGGAAGAAGGCGAGCAAACCGATATCGACCAGGAGCTGGCAAACCTGCTGGAAGAGCCGGAAGTGAGTGCCGCGCTCTACCCCCGGCAGATGCGCGCCCTGCATTGACGGATAAGGGCAAGTACACACGGCAGTGATTCGGGTTTGATCAGCGAATAGGCTATAATCGCCGGTTTTATCCTGCACCCTCAAGGCACTGAACCAGGGCACTGACCGTGATTGTATTTGACCAGGTACAGAAGTCGTATCAGGTGGCCGGCCGGGCGATCCCCGCGCTGCATGCCACCAGTATGACCATAGAAACCGGCGAAGTATTCGGCATCGTCGGCCATTCCGGTGCGGGCAAGTCGACCCTTGTCCGCCTGATCAATATGCTCGAGCCAGCGACCGGCGGCCGCATCCTGATCGATAACGAAGACATCACCCGCTACAGCGCCGCCGAGCTCAGGGCTTTCCGCCGCAAAGTGGGCATGATCTTCCAGCACTTCAACCTGTTGTCGTCCAAAACTGTGGCCGACAACATCGCCTTCCCCATGAAACTGGCGGGTATCTACTCGAAAACCGAGATCCGGGAACGGGTGGAAGAACTGCTGGCCCGGGTCAGCCTGAGCGAACATGCCAACAAATACCCGTCCCAGTTGTCCGGCGGCCAGAAACAGCGCGTGGGCATTGCCCGGGCCCTGGCCTGCCGCCCGACCATCCTGCTGTGTGACGAAGCCACCAGCGCCCTGGATCCGCAAACCACCCAGTCAGTACTGAAACTGCTCGGCGACATCAACAAGGAACTGGGCCTGACCATCGTGCTGATCACCCACGAAATGGACGTGGTACGCCGGGTATGCGACCGGGTTGCGGTGATGGACGCCGGCCGGGTAGTGGAAATGGGCCCGGTGAGCGACGTGTTCCTGCACCCGCAGCACCCCACCACCCGGGATTTCGTGTTTGAAAGCGAAAACGTGGATAGTGACGAACTGCAGGAAGACCTGCAGAAAGCCCAGGGCCGCATCCTGCGACTGACCTTCAAGGGCGAATCCACCTACAAGCCGCTGCTGGGCAGCGTGGCCCGGGAATCCGGTGTGGATTTCAGCATCCTGTCCGGCCGGATCGACCACATTAAAGACACCCCCTACGGCCAGCTGACCCTGTCGCTGGTGGGCGGTGATCTCGACATTGCCATGCAGGCGCTGGAAGCCGCCGACGTTCACGTGGAGGTGGTGCGCTGATGGAAGCTTTAATGGAAACCCTGATGGGCAACGTAGACTGGGCCGAAATCGGCTGGGCCAGCTGGGACACCCTGGTGATGGTAGGCATGTCGCTGCTGTTCAGCGTCCTCATCGGCCTGCCCATCGGTGTACTGCTGTTCCTGTTCGGCAAACGCCAGCTGCTGGAACAACCGGTGGCCTACGCGGTGCTGTCGTTTGTAGTCAACGTACTGCGCTCGGTACCCTTTATCATCCTGCTGATCGTGATGATCCCGTTCACCGTCATGCTGATCGGCACCTCCCTGGGCGTAGCCGGGGCCATCCCGCCGCTGGTGGCCGGTGGCGCACCCTTCTTCGCCCGTTTGGTGGAAACTTCCCTGCGGGAAGTCGACCGCGGCATCATCGAAGCCACCCAGGCCATGGGTGCAAACGTAAGGCAGATCATCTTCGGTGCCTTGCTGCCGGAAGCGCTTCCCGGCATTATCGCGGGTATTACGGTTACTGCCATCACGCTGGTGTCCTACGCGGCTATGTCTGGCGTTATCGGTGGCGGTGGCCTGGGCGACCTGGCGATCCGCTTCGGTTACCAGCGTTTCCAGACCGACGTGATGGTAATCACCGTGGCCCTGCTGGTCATTTTTGTACAGCTGTTACAGATGGCGGGTGATCGCCTGGTGCTGTATTTCAGCAGAAAGTAATCCTAATCCGGAGTCGTCCGGTGAAGGGTAGAGGCTTCCGAAAAACGCCCGTGAATACATCCCTGTAGGGCTCGGTCGCGCCATCCCTGGCGCTCCACGTTTTCGGAAGCCTCTACCCTTCACCGGCCCCGAGCTTCGGGAGTAAACTTCGAAATATTAGTTTTTAAGCAGGAGTATTTGGTCATGAACTTCAAGAAAACCCTGGTAGCCATCGCTGCCGTAGCAACCTTCTCCTCAGCCGCCTTCGCTGAAAAGCTGTCGGTAGCTGCTACCCCCGTTCCCCATGCGGAACTGCTGGAATTTGTGAAGCCGGCACTGGCTGAACAAGGCGTTGAGCTGGACGTGAAAGTCTTCACCGACTACGTACAGCCGAACATCCAGGTCGACCAGAAGCGTATGGACGCCAACTTCTTCCAGCACCAGCCGTATCTGGACGAGTTCAACAGCGGCCGTGGCACAGACCTGGTGACTGTCACCGGTGTCCACGTTGAGCCGTTTGGCGCCTACTCCAGCAAGATCAAGTCCCTGGACGAGCTGAAAGACGGCGCGGTTGTGGCTATCCCCAACGATCCCACCAACGGCGGCCGTGCCCTGTTGCTGCTGCAGAAAGCCGGTCTGATCACCCTGGAAGACGAGAGCAAGATCACTGCCACCCCGCGTGACATTGCCGACAACCCCAAAGACCTGGACTTCAAGGAACTGGAAGCCGCCACGCTGCCGCGTATCCTGAACCAGGTAGACGTTGCCCTGATCAACACCAACTACGCGCTGGAAGCAGGCCTGAACCCGTCTGAAGATGCCCTGGTGATTGAAGGTGCCGAGTCTCCTTATGTGAATATCCTGGTTGCCCGTCCGGACAACAAGGACAGCGAAGCCATGCAGAAGCTGGCCAACGCCCTGAAGTCCGATGCGGTAAAAGACTTCATCATGGAGAAGTATGAAGGTGCGGTAGTCCCGGCGTTCTGATACCAACCGGGTAACCGACTGAAATCAAAAGGACAGGCTGAGACCTGTCCTTTTTTTATACCTGCAGTTGGCCGAAATGACGGGCCGGGTGTCAGTTGCGTCATGTGTCTGATTGCCTAAAGAAGGTACAAGTGTTCGCCGAAATAAGTAGTAACAACAATAAAATCCGGAGAACTCACCATGGAACGAATGAAACCCCTTCGCCGGCGCATGACTGAAATCCTGTTCAACCCGGTGCGGCTGGTATTCTTCAAGGCGGTTCGCTACCTGATCGGTGAAGGCCACGACCAGTACGTGGACGACATGTACAGCACCCAGGACGGCCGGCTGCTGATTGTCTCCCGCCCCAGCTTTGCCGATGTGGTGGCCATTGAAACGGCTACCGGCAAGATTGCCTGGCGCTTCCAGGTGGAAGGTTACCGTTCTGACCACATGGCCATTTCACCGGACGGCACCCAGGTGGCGGCCAGCTGGTAAGCCGGAAACAGAAAAGGGCAGGTGTTCAACCTGCCCTTTTCGTGACTGCTTTACAGAACCGGAGGCTCAGTCGCCGCTCCAGTTGGAGGACGGGTCTGGTGTCATCCGCAGGTAGGACTTAACGGCCTTGTAGCCTTTCGGGAATCGTTTCTTGATTTCCTCTTCGTCCTGCAGGGACGGCACAATCACCACATCGCCACCTTTTTCCCAGTTGCCCGGGGTGGCCACCTTGTGTTCGTCGGTCAGCTGCAGCGAGTCGATCACCCGCAGCACTTCGTTGAAGTTACGACCGGTAGAAGCCGGATAGGTGATGATCAGGCGCACCTTCTTGTTCGGGTCAATTACGAACAGCGAGCGAACGGTCAGGGTGCTGTCAGCGTTGGGGTGGATCATGTCGTATAGCTTGGCCACTTTGCTGTCGTGGTCAGCAATGATCGGGAAGTTAACGCTGCAACCCTGGGTTTCGTTGATGTCCTTGATCCACTCCTTGTGGGAGTCCACCGGGTCGACACTCAGGGCGATTGCCTTGACGTTACGCTTGCCGAACTCGTCCTTCAGCTTGGCGGTCAGGCCAAGTTCGGTGGTGCAAACCGGTGTGAAGTCCGCCGGGTGAGAGAACAGCACGCCCCAGCTGTCCCCGAGCCAGTCGTAGAACCGGATGGTGCCTTCGCTGGATTCCTGTTCGAAATCCGGTGCGGTATCTCCAAGACGCAAGGTCATAGTCAGTCTCCTTTCCTTTGCACGGTTTTTGTACGGCCACTTTGCCAGTGTCTACCAGTAACTCTGGTACCGGATGATCCGGATAACAAGGGGTAGTTGACCCGGATCATCCAACACTTTGGTCACATCCTTATGACAATCCCTGGAGGTTAACGGTAACCGGCAGCCTTTTGCTTCTCGAAATATTCCCGTGTCAGCTTGAACACCACCGGGCTGAGCAGCAACAGTGCGATCAGGTTAGGCAGCGCCATCATGGCGTTCAGGGTATCTGCTACCAGCCAGATAAAGCCCAGATTCACCGTGGCGCCCACCGGAATCGCAATAATCCACAGCACCCGGTACGGCACAATGGCTTTCACCCCGAACAGGAACTCGATGCTGCGCTCGCCGTAGAACGACCAGCCGATGATGGTGGTGAAGGCGAAGATGGCCAGTGCGATGGCGACCACATAGTTACCGAAGCCCGGCAGGCCGGTTTCAAACGCCAGTGAGGTAAGCGCTGCACCGGTTTCACCGGAGGTCCAGGCGCCGGAGGTGATAATCACCAGGCCGGTGATGCTGCACACGATGATGGTATCGATGAAGGTGCCCAGCATGGCCACCATGCCCTGCTTGACCGGGTTTTTGGTCTGGGCCGCAGCATGGGCAATGGGTGCGGAACCCAGGCCGGCTTCGTTGGAGAAAATGCCCCGGGCCACACCGAAGCGGATGGCCGCCCACACCGCGGCACCGGCAAAGCCACCCTCGGCTGCAGCCGGGCTGAAGGCGTAGCTGAAGACCATGCTGATGGCGTCCGGAATCGCGTTGGCGTTGATGGCCAGGACAATCAGGCCGATCAGCACGTAGGACACCGCCATGAACGGCACCAGCGCACTGGCAACCTGGCCGATGCGTTTGATACCGCCAATCAGCACCATGCCCACCAGTACCATCAGGATAACGCCGGTTACCCAGTGCGGCAGGTTGAAGTTGGTTGCCAGTACATCAGCCACCGAGTTGGCCTGTACGGTATTGCCGATGCCGAAGGCTGCGATCGAGGCAAAGACGGCAAACAAGACACCCAGCCAGGCCCACTTGCTGCCCAGGCCGTTACGGATGTAGTACATGGGGCCACCCACGTGATTGCCGCGCTCGTCGACCTCCCGGAAGCGAACCGCCAGTACGGCTTCGGAATACTTGGTGGCCATGCCCACCAGGGCGGTCAGCCACATCCAGAACAGCGCACCCGGGCCGCCGAGGAAGACCGCCGTGGCCACGCCGGCAATGTTGCCGGTGCCCACGGTGGCAGACAGCGCCGTCATCAGGGCCTGGAACGGCGGAATGTCACCGTCGTCGTCATCGCCCCGGGCCCGGCCGCTCCACATCAGCCGGAAGCCGGCGCCGAGTTTCATGATCGGCATCAGTTTCAGGCCGATGCTCAGGAACAGGCCGACGCCCAGAATCATGACCAGCATGGGCGGGCCCCAAACCAGCCCGTTGATATCATTAACAAAATTTGAAATGGCTTCCATGGAGACTCCCGGTTTTTGCCACGGATTTATTATGTTTTTTGGCCTTGTTCAGGCATAACTCATTGAGTTTAGTCGACTATTTTTTCATGTAAACCGTTTTTACTGCCGTGGTTTCCTATTTGCGGGCGAATTGCCTATGTTTAGGGTAACCGGAATCGCTTTCCGGCCAGTTGAATCTGACACCGAGGGGAGCAGTTGATGCGCTCACTGAAGATTTCCGAAGTGATGTGGAACCATATTGAACCCATCCGCTGTGGCACACCGCTGCCACGGGTGGTGAAGGCGCTGCTTGAGAACCACGTTTCCGGGCTGCCGGTAGTGGACGACCAGCGCCATGTGCTGGGCTTTGTATCGGAGCAGGACTGCATTCATGCACTGCTGGTGAGTAACTACCATGGCGAAGGCGAGCCCATGGTAGACGACGTGATGTTCCATAACCCGCTGACGGTATCCCCGGATATGTCGGTGGTAGACCTGGCCCAGAACCTGGGTGCCGGTAAACCGAAAGTGTATCCGGTGGTTGATCATGGGAAACTGGTGGGTATTGTTACCCGTACAGCCATCCTGTCCCAGCTGGCAAAGGCAGGTTACACCATGGAGAAATCCCGCTTTGCCAGTGCCGAGGACTGAGGCACCCATTCAACAGAATCAGGACTGCTATGGAACTGTTATCGACCAACGTCTGTTTTGACGGCGAACACCGCCGCTATCGCCATACCTCGGCCACGCTGCAGTGCGCGATGGAATTTGCGGTTTTCCTGCCTCCGGCGGTACTGGGCACCAATGGCAAGCCGGTACCGGTGCTGTACTGGCTCTCGGGGCTGACCTGCACCGACCAGAACTTCATGCAGAAAGCCGGCGCCCAGAAGCTGGCGGCGAAGCTGGGCCTGGCGATTGTCTGCCCGGACACCAGCCCACGGGGCCTGAACCTGCCGGGTGAAAACGACAGCTACGATTTCGGCTCCGGTGCCGGCTTTTATGTGAACGCGACCGAGCAGCCCTGGGCTCCCACGGTGCTCTGATTTGCGCCCTGAAGAATCCGGGTTTCTACAAATCCGTGTCGGCGTTCGCGCCCATTGCCAATCCGATGGCCTGCCCCTGGGGTCAGAAAGCCTTTACCGGTTACCTGGGGTCAGACCAGGGCCGCTGGGAAGAGTGGGATGCCACCCGGCTGATTCCGGGGGCTGAGGAGCGCTTGCCCCTGTTGATTGACCAGGGCACCGCCGATGAATTCCTGGAGCAGCAACTGAACCCGGAAGCGCTGGCGGATGCCTGCGAGAAGCACCATCACCACATCAATCTGCGCATGCACCGGGGCTACGACCACAGCTATTTCTTCATTGCCTCGTTCATTGATGACCACCTGAACCACCACGCCCGGGCATTGGGCCTGGTGGCCTGACGCATCAGGCCTGCGGTTGCGCTAATCCTGCGGTTGCATAGTGGCGTGGTACTTGAACGCCTGCCGGATATGCTCCCGCAGCTGTTTTTCGTCCCAGGGCTTGGTCAGGAACTTGTAGATTGCGCCCTGGTTGATGGCCTCGGTGACGGATTTCAGGTCGGTGTAGCCGGACAGCACAATGCGCACGGTGTGCGGGTGAATGGCTTTCACCTGGCTGAGAAACTCGGTGCCGGACATTTCCGGCATGCGCTGGTCTGAAATGATCACCTGTACTTCGTTTTCCGCCAGCAGGGTGAAGGCTTCGCTGATGCTGGTGGATGACAGAATCCGGTAGCCATCCCGGCGCAGGGTCCGGGTCAGGGCCTTGATGATGTTCACCTCATCGTCCAGCAGCAGGACGGTTTTTTGCTCTTCCTCTGCACTATCACTGCCGCCGGCCCCGCGATGTCCGTGCAGGTTCATATATTCGGTCAGCTGCTCGAACGGCAAGGGTCGCGAGAAGGCATAGCCCTGCAGCAGGTCACACTGGTTGCGGCGCAGGAAGTTGGCCTGGGCCTCGGTTTCCACCCCTTCGGCCACCACTTCCAGCGACAGGTGGTGGGCCATGGAAATGACGCCCCGGGTGATGGCGGCATCACTCCGGTTCTTGATGACTTCCTTGATGAACGAGTTGTCGATCTTGATCCGGTTGGCCGGCATCTGCTTGATGTAGGTCAGGCTCGAAAAACCGGTGCCGAAATCATCAATCGATATCTGTACACCCAGCTCCCGGAGTTTGTGGAGTGTGTCGACCACCTGGCTGGTGTCATTGATGACCGCAGACTCCACCATCTCCAGGTCCAGCGCCTGGGCTGGCAGGCCAGATTCGCCCAGGGCCCGTTTGACCGTCGCCAGAAAATCGGTTTTCCGGATCTGTACCGGCGAGATATTCACACCCACCGAACAGTCCCGGAAGCCGGCGGCATGGAGTTTGACCATATCCCGACAAGCCTGGTCCAGCACCCATTCACCCAGGGCAATAATTTGCCCGGTTTCCTCCGCCAGCGGTACGAAGTCTGCCGGCGATACCAGGCCAAGCTCTGGGTGTTCCCAGCGCACCAGCGCTTCCACCGAGCGGGCCTGGCCGGTGCGGGAGTCGATCATCGGTTGGTAGTAGAGCGTCAGGGCCTGGTTGTCGATCGCGTCCTGCAGCTGGTTGCGCAGCTTGACCCGGTAGCTGGCCTGGGAGTTCATGGCTTCTTCAAACCACTGCCAGGTGTTGCGGCCCAGTTGCTTGGCCTGGTACATGGCCAGGTCCGCCTGCTGGATCAGTTCCGCTGAACTGCTGATGTTGCCGTCGGTTTCGGTCATGCCGATGCTGGCGGTCAGGTGCAGGGTAACGTCGCCAATCCGGTAAGGGTTGGCCAGGGTGCTCATTACCTGTTCCACCACCAGCTGGGCATCGCTGCCGTGGGTCAGTCCCGACAGCGCCACGACAAATTCGTCGCCACTGACCCGCGCCACGGTGTCGCCGGAGCGCACCAGTTCTTTCAGGCGGCGGGCCACTTCGATCAGGATCTGGTCGCCGGTGCGGTGGCCGAGGGAATCATTGATCAGCTTGAAGCCGTCCAGGTCAATGAACAGTACCCCCACATGGCGGTTGTAGCGCCGGGCAAACTGGCAGGCCTGGGTCAGCCGGTCTTCCAGCAGGGTGCGGTTGGGCAGCTGGGTGAGCACATCGTGGCTGGAGTTGTAGGCCAGTTGGTGTTCGATGGATTTGCGCTCGGAAATGTCGTTCTGTACGCCCACGTAATGGGTGATTTCATTGCGCTCATTGCGGATCGGCGACAGGTACAGGTCGTTCCAGAACGGAGTGCCGTCTTTGCGGTAGTTGCGCAGCATAACCGACACTTCTTCGCCATCGGCCAGGCCCCGGTGGATAGTCTCCAGCGCTTGCATGTTGCTGTCATCGGGTGGATCGCCCTGCAGGAACCGGCAATTGCGGCCCAGTACTTCGGCGGCGGTGTAGCCGGTGATGCGCTCGAAGGTGGGGTTTACGTACACCAGTGGCATGTCGTCGGCACGGGCATCGGCCACCACCATGCCGTTGGAGCTGGTTTCAATGCAGCGTTGCAGCAGTTTCAGCTGCCGGGTGTTTTGGATCTGGGCGGTTTTGTCGGTCAGGGTGAACAGGGCCAGTTCGTGGTGGCCAATGGTGATGTTCTGGCTGGCCACTTCCACAATCAGCTTTCGGCCATCCCTGGTGCGGTGGCATTCCAGCCCAGCCCCCGCTTGCAGCACTGTGCCGTCGCCATCCGGCTCGCCGGTCAGGGATTTATCGGCCAGGTCGGCAATGTTCAGGCCTGCAACTTCCTCCGGCACCACGCCATAGAGCGTGCGTGCAGCTTCGTTCATGGCATTCATGCGGCCGCTGCCCGGCGCTGCCAGGCACATGGGCGTGGGGTTATTCTCGAACAGCAGCCGGTATTGGGCTTCGCTGCTGGCCAGATCTTCGGTGGCGACAGCACGGTCGATGGCATAGCGAATGCTGCGCAACAGGGCATGGCCATCGATACGGCCCTTGACCAGGTAATCGGCGGCCCCCAGTTCAACGGCCCGGGCATCCAGCTCTTCATCGCCCTGGCCGGTCAGCAGGATAAACGGGGTGGTGATGCCTTCGTTCTTCGCCTGCTGGATCAGGTCAAGGCCGGAATCCGGCCCAAGGCGCAGGTCAACCAGCGCCACATCAAAGCTTTCCCGGTGCAGGGCGGCCAGGCCGTCGTCCAGGCAGTTGTGCCAGGTCAGCCGGGTTTTGCCCGGGCTGGCTTCAGCCAGCAGGTCTTCGGTAATCAGGTAGTCGTCTTCGTCGTCCTCGATCAGCAATACGCGCAACATCGGGTCGGTCATGGTGATTCCCACCAGGTTTCCAGGGCTTTTACGATTTCGATCAGTTCGGTGTAACTGGACGGCTTAACCAGATAGTCGTTGGCCCCCTGGGCCAGGCAGAAGGCCCGGTCTTCATCGTTTCTGGATGTGGTCAGGATGACCGTTGGCAGCTGTTGCAGGGCGGGTTCCGAGCGGATTTCCACCAGCGATTGCCGGCCGTCTTTCAGGGGCATGTTCAGGTCGAGCAGCAACAGGTCCGGCAGTGGCCCGGGGCCTTCTTCACCAAGCAACAGCGCCATCAGCTCCACGCCGTCGGAGACAAACCGCAACTGGCAGTGCTCGCAGGTTTCCTCGAAGGCATCCTGCAGCATCAGCTGGTCGTCCGGATCGTCTTCGGCTATCAGGATTACCGGGGGGCGGTTGTCACTGGTCATATCAGGCCGCTCCCTGACCGCTGCGCAAGCGGATACGGAAGGTGGTGCCGGTGCCGGGCTGGCTGTTCAGGCTGACCGATGCTCCGTGGCGATCCAGGATTTTCTTCACAATCGCCATGCCGATTCCGGTACCCGGGTAGCCTTCTTTCTGGTGCAACCGCTGGAACGGGTGGAACAGTTTTTCCGCATAGCGTTCGTCGAAGCCGATGCCGTTGTCGCTGACCACCAGGGTCCAGGCATCGTTCGTGATGTCCTCGGCCCGCACCTGAACCACCGGAGGTCGGTCCGGTGCGTGGAACTTGATGGCGTTACTGAGCAGGTTTTGCAACACCTGCCGCAACTGCATGGCGTCGCCCCAGGTTGCCGGCAGTGTTTCGGCGTCTACCTTGCCCTGGGCCCGGCCGATGCTGGTTTCCATATCCACCAGCACTTCGCTTAGGATTTCGTTGGTGTTGCAGGCCACCATGGGCTTGGCCCGGGTGGTTACCCGCGAATAGGACAGCAGGTCTTCAATCAGTGCCTGCATGCGCCCGGCAGCCGACTGCATGCGCCGCAGATAGTCTTTTTCCCGCTCGCCCAGCTCTTCGGAACGGGCAATCAGGCGGTCCGAGAATGCCTGTATCTTGCGCAGGGGTTCCTGCAGGTCGTGGGAGGCCACGAAGGCGAAGTCCTGCAGCTCCCGGTTGCTGCGCTCCAGTTCCTTCATGGTTTCTTCCAGCTGTTCCATGGCCTTGCGCAGGGCCGTGGTGTCACGGGCCACCACGTAGATCAGGTCGTCGGCACTGAGAATTGCGTTGATGTCGACCCAGTGGATGCCGCCCTGCCGGTTGAGGATACGAACCTCCAGGTCTTTGATTTCCGCGCCTTCGCCCAGGGCCCATACGGCTTCCTGGACCGCTTCCCGGTCGTCCGCATGAACCAGGTCCAGGTAGGAGGTGCCCAGCAATTCATCCCGGGTGTAGCCCAGGGTGTCGACGAAGTGGGCGTTCAGCTCGAAGAAATAACTGTTCAGGTCGATGATGCAGAACATATCGGGTGACAGCGAGAAGAACTGTTCCCGTTCCTGGGTGAGGATTTCGGCCACCAGTTCGTTGCTGATGTCCCGGCCTACGCAGAACAGGATCTGGTCTTCCGGAGACCACTCGGCAATCCAGGCAATCGTGATGACCTGGCCGTTGCGGTGGTTCAGCCGGGCCCGGAACTCGATGGCTTTGTCGTGTTCGCCAGAGATCAGCCTGGCCATTTCATCTTCGGTGCTGGCCCGGTCTTCCGGCACCAGTAGCTGGCGGTAGGGCTGGCCCTGAAGCTCTTCGGGGCTGTAGCCAAGAATGGTGAGACAGGCCGGGCTGATCTGCAAAAAGGTGCCATCGGCACTGATGGAGCAGAGAATATCCCGGGAGAACTCCAGGAAGCGCTCGTTGATGTAGCGCAGCGCCCGTTCCTGCTCCAGGTGGTAGTTGAGGGTGTTATTGAGCTCTTCCAGCGACGCCGAACGCTGCCGGGCCTGGTTCCAGAACCGGTAGCTGGCAATGGCCAGGGCCACCACCAGTATCGACGCGCTGACAATGAGCAGAATCAGCCAGGGGCTGAAGCCGGGTGAAACCGCCATTCAGTCGGAAGACCCCGCATCGTCGTCCAGCAGTACCGAACCATCGGCATCCCGGCGCACCCGGGTAATGCCGGGGTTGTCGGCCTCCAGGCGCAGCAGCTCTTCTTCCCGGGCCTTGATCATGGCCCGCTGGGCATCGTTTTCCTTGCGCAGGCGCTGATTTTCTTTTTGCAGGCGATAGAGTTCTACCGCGGAACTGATCGCAGCGACCACTTCATGGTCGTCCCAGGGCTTGGTCAGGTAGCGGAAGATTTCCGCCTGGTTGATGGCCTTGACCATGGATTCGCTGTCGCCATGGCCACTGAGTACCAGGCGGATGGCGCCCGGTTGCTTCTGCTTGGCAAATTTCAGGTAGGTGACACCATCGGCCATGGGCATCTTGTAGTCTGACAGGATGACCGCGTACTCGTGTTGCAGAAGGGCTTCGAGGGCTTCTTCAACATCGCTGAAGGCGTCGACCTGCCAGTCCTGCCGGCGCAACAAGCGGCGCAAGCTGTTGAGGACGTTCGGCTCGTCGTCGACCAGCTGGATTCTGATCATGCAGGGTTCTCCGTATCCTGGTTCTGCTGTGTGTGCCGGAGCGGTTCCGGTTGTGTTACCGGTAGTGTAATCCGGAATCGGGTGCCCTGCCCGGGCTCGCTGTGTACCTCGATCTCGCCATTGTGCTTCTTGATGATGTTGAAGGACAGCGACAGCCCCAACCCGGTGCCCTTGCCGATGCCCTTGGTGGTGAAGAACGGCTCGAAAATGCGGTTCAGGTGCTCGCTGGCAATGCCCTTTCCGGTGTCTTCCACTTCCAGGGTAACGCTATCACCCTGGTGCCGGGTACGGATGGTGATCTTGCCGAAATCCTCGATGGCGTGGGCCGCGTTCACCAGCAGGTTCATGATCACCTGGTTGATCTGGGAGGCAATGCACTCCACGTGCGGCAGCTCTCCGAAATCCCGGACAACCTCGGCTTTGTATTTGAGCTCGTTGTTCACCACGTTCAGGGTGGTTTCAATACCCCGGTGCAGGTCGGCCTGCTTGAACTCTTCTTCCTCGATGTGGGAGAAGTCCTTCATCGCCGAGATGATGGTTTTTACCCGTTCGATACCCTCGCGGGATTCGCTCAGCAGGTCTTTCAGGTCTTCCCGCAGGTAGTTGTAATCGATGTTGTGGCGAATCTGGCGCAGAGCCTCCAGCGATGCCGCGGTGTCGATGGCGTCGGTCAGCCGGAACAGGTCGTTCAGGTAGTTTTCCAGGGTTTGCAGGTTGGAATAGACGTAGCCCACCGGGTTGTTGATCTCGTGGGCAACCCCCGCGGCCAGCTGGCCGATGGCCGCCAGCTTTTCCGATTGCAGCAGTTGTTTGTTGGCCTGCTCCAGTCGGGCATTGAGTGCGTCCTGGCCGGTGTCAGCGGGTTCCTTGTCGGTCATTTGGGTGCCTGCCTGCGGGTTGGTTGGATAAACAATATCTGGATTGCATTCAGTATAGATTCACTGCCCCGGTTTTTGCGTAACGTTTGGTTTCCGGAGTTCACGCCAAGTTATTAATTCTTCGTGAGATACGTGGTTGTTCAGGTAGAAATTTGTTAAGAATCGTTGTCGCGCGGCGACCGCTCAATTAGCTTGCGCTATTCTTGATTCCCAAATAAGACTTTTGTCGGATCCGGTTCCGCATGCTGCATCGTTTGAAGAACGATTTTCGCCTGTCCATCATTACCCTGCTCGGCGCCAGTGCCGTGCTGGGGATTACGCCGTTTGCCGTGCTTCGGTTCCTGCAGGGCAACACCATGGCCGGCCTGCTCGATACGGTGATCCTTGCGGGTATTTCCTTCGGAGTGATATACAGCTGGCTGACCGGCAACACCCGGGTGGGCGGCATGGTGCTGGCCCTTGTGGCCTGCGGCGGTGCGGTATCGGTTGGCTATGTGGTGGGCGAGCCGGGCCTGTTCTGGTTGTATCCCTGCCTGGTGACCACCTTCTTCCTGGTGGCACCGAAGATTGCCATTGTGCTGAACATTGCCTCGGTGCTGGTACTGATGTCGTTCGGGGAGGCCTTCAGCTCCCAGGTGCAGATGTGGTCCTTTGCCTCCACGGCAGTGGTCGTCAGTGCCTGTGCCTATGTGTTCGCTTACCGGAACAAGAACCAGCGGGTGCGCCTGGAACACCTGGCCACCATTGATCCCCTCACTGGGGTGAAGAACCGGCGTTCGATGGACGAAGCGCTGGACCTGGCAGCCGCCAACGCCGAGCAGACCGGGCAGTCCTACGCGCTGGTGCTGCTGGACCTGGATCATTTCAAAACCATCAACGACGACTATGGCCACGGTGTCGGTGACAGTGTGCTGACCGAGCTGGTGGCGCTGATTGAACACAATACCCGCAAGTCAGACCAGTTGTTCCGCTATGGCGGCGAGGAGTTCGTCCTGCTGCTGCCGGGTGTGGATGGCGTGGGGCTGCAGTCGGTGATGACCAACCTGCAGCAATTGTTGCGCCGGCGGCTGAAGCACCCGGGCGGGGCGGTTACGGCTTCCTTCGGTGTGGCACTGCTGGGCCATGGCGAAAGTGTGGCCAGCTGGTTGCGGCGTGCCGACAACGCCTTGTATGAAGCCAAGGAATCCGGCCGTGACCGGATTGTCTATGCAGACGCGCTGGCTCAGGCCGGTTCCGGTGCCGGCCGGTACCGGAACAGCCGCCAGCCCAGCAGCAAGCTGGCGGAGGTCAGCCCCGCGGTTAATCCCACCCAGAATCCGGCCGCTCCCAGCGCCGGCAGCAATGCGTCTGTAAAGGTCAGAAAGTAACCCAGCGGCAAGCCGATTCCCCAGAACGAGAACAGCATGATAAACATGGGGATGCGGGTGTCCTTGTAACCCCTGAGTGCGCTGATGCAGGTGACCTGGATGACGTCTGCAATCTGGAACATGGCGGCAAAGGTCAGCAGCCGGACAGTGACCGCCTGTACCTCGGCATCACTGGAATACAGCGCCGCAATCGGCCCGGAAAACACATACAGGGCGCTGGCGAAGATCAGGGCGATGGCCGAGGCCAGGATCAGCGAGCTTCGGGAAATCAGCCGGGCGGTGTCCGGGGCCCGGGCGCCGATCAGAAAACTGACTCGCAGGGTCAGCGCCATTCCGATACTCAGCGGCAGCATGAACAACAGCGACACCACGTTCAGGGCAATCTGGTGCCCTGCCACCACCACCGGCCCCAGCGGAGCCAGGAACAGCGCAATAACCGAAAACATGCTGGCTTCTACGAAAATGGTAAAGCCGATTGGCACGCCAATGCGCAGAATGTAACGGATGCCCTGCCAGTTCGGTTTCACCCAGTCTGCCAGTATATGGAAGGCCCGGAAGGTCTTGCTGTAGTTCAGGTACACCAGCAGGGCGATGGCCGCCGTTCCGTTCGACAAGGAGGTGGCCCAACCACAACCCACGCCCCCCATGGCCGGCAGGCCGAGCTTTCCGTAGATGAAAATGTAGTTCAGGGGCAGGTTGATCAGGGTACTGAGCACCGAAAATGCCATGATCACCCGGGTGTGCCCGAGCCCGTCCGTCAGGCCTCGCAGGGCGTTCATCAGTAGCATGGCGGGAATGCCCCAGGCGAAGGCATCCAGGTAGCCCTGGGTTATGCCGGCCGTGGTGGGCTCCATCTTCAGCATCGACAGCACCGGCTGTACGTTGGTCAGCAACAGCACCATCACTACGGTGCCGGCCAGGGCAATGTACAGTCCCTGCCAGGTAGCCGGCATGATCTTGCCGGTGGTGCGGGCACCGTTGTAGCCGGAAATGATCGGTTGCAGCGCGCCGAGCAGGCCCATGAAAAACAGGAACAGCGGCATCCACAGGCTGCTGCCGATGCCGACACCGGCCAGGTCTTCGGCACTGGCGTGGCCGGCCATCACGGTATCGATGACACCATTGGCCATCTGGGCCAGCTGGGCAATCAGGATGGGGCCGCCCAGAATGGCCAGGGTTTTCCATTCAGTAAGGGTGCGGCTGACCAGTGGTTGCCGGGTTTCTGGTAACGGTTGGTGGTTTTCGTCCATGGTGTTCCGGGTTTCTGTGCAGAGCGTATAGGGGGCCTTGGGCCGGCTGAAGATCATACCCTATCGCCGGTGTTGGTTCTTATAGGGACAAGCACGCCTTCAGAAACTGCAATTGCCGGAAGAAATCAGTAAAGTAGCAGCCCGGATTTTTGCAGGTGGCGCGCGATGAAACTGTTGGTTCTGGTTACGATTCTCTGGGCGTTCTCGTTCAGCCTGATTGGTGAATTCCTGGCTGGCCGGGTAGACAGCGACTTTGCGGTGCTCAGCCGGGTGTTGCTGGCCGCCCTGGTGTTCCTGCCCCTGACCCGCTGGCGCGGTGTTCCCGGAGGCATGAAGCTGGGCATCATGGCCACCGGTATGCTGCAGTTCGGTATCACCTACCTGTGCCTGTACCGCTCGTTCAGTTACCTGACGGTGCCGGAAGTGCTGTTGTTCACCATCTTCACTCCGCTGTATGTCACCCTGCTGGACGATGCCATGTACCGCCGGTTTTCCCCGGTGGCCCTGCTGGCTGCGGCCATCGCCACCCTGGGCGCCGGCATTATCCGCTACGACGGCCTGAGCGAAGACTACATCACCGGTTTCTTGTTGTTGCAGGTGGCCAATTTCACCTTTGCCGCCGGCCAGGTGGGCTACAAACACGTGATGCAGCGTTACCCGCTGGAGCTGCCGGGCTATCGCACTTTCGGTTATTTCTTCTTTGGCGCGCTGGTCATCGCCCTGCCGTCGTTCCTGGTGTTCGGTAATCCGGACAAGCTGCCGGCTACCGGCTTGCAGTGGGGCATTCTGGCCTGGCTTGGCCTGGCGGCTTCCGGTCTGGGGCTGTATTTGTGGAACCGGGGCGGTTGCCAGGTGGATGCCGGTACCCTGGCGATCATGAACAATGCCCTGGTGCCGGCCGGCTTGCTGGTTAACCTGTTGATCTGGAACCGGGATGCGGACCTCGGGCGGCTTGCGCTCGGCGGCCTGGTGATTGCGTTCTCGCTGTGGGTGAACAACCGGTTTCGGCGGCAGGCCCTGGCCTGATCTCCCGGCCGGGGGCCGGCCGTAAACAACTGAACAACATTTCAACACTGGCATCATTTGGCCAGTGCTGGCAGAATCCGGCCCCAACTGCCCCAGCACTCAGGCTCGGCGCACTCACAATCCGTAATTTCCTAAAGCCAAAAGCACAGGAAGAAAACTCATGACTCAGTCCAACTCCGCAGCTGACAGCGGTACCGGGGCTCGCGGACTCTGGTCTTCCAGACTCGCGTTTATTCTGGCAGCAACCGGTTCTGCTGTCGGCCTTGGTAACGTGTGGAAGTTTCCCTACGTAACCGGTGAAAACGGCGGCGGCGCGTTCGTTCTCGTGTACCTGCTCTGTATCTTCATCATCGGTATTCCCATCATGATGGCCGAGGTGTTTATCGGCCGGAATGGTCGCCACAACCCGATCACCAGTTTCCGGCTGGTGGCAGAGCGCAACCTGGCGTCTCCGGGTTGGCGTATTTCTGCCATCATCGGTATGTTCGCGGCCTTTATCATTCTGTCGTTCTACTCCGTCATCGGCGGCTGGGCGGCTTCCTACATCGGCCACGCGGCCATGGGTGACTTCACCGGTGGTACGGCTGACTCGGTAGGCGCCTTGTTCGGTGATTTGCTGAGTAACCCCGGCCTGTTGCTGTTCTGGCATACCGTGTTCATGGCGCTGGTTATCCTGGTGGTAGCCCGTGGCCTGAAGGGTGGCCTTGAGCGTGCTGCGACCATCCTGATGCCGGCACTGTTGGTGTTGCTGCTGGTAGTGGTGGGCTATGCCACCACCACTGGTCATTTCGGCGAAGCGGTCAGCTTCCTGTTCACCCCGGATTTCAGCGCCCTGACTATTGACGGCGTCCTGGTTGCCCTGGGCCATGCGTTCTTCACCCTGAGCCTGGGTATGGCCATCATGATGGCCTACGGCTCCTATCTCGGTAACGATGTGAAGATTGGCCGCACGGCTGTCAGTGTTGCCATCCTGGATACCGTGGTTGCCTTGCTGGCGGGCCTGGCCATTTTCCCGGTGGTATTCGCCAACGGCCTGGAAGCCGGTGCCGGCCCCGGCCTGATCTTCCAGACCCTGCCGCTGGCTTTCGGTAACATGCCCATGGGCAGCCTGTTTGGTGCGCTGTTCTTTATCCTGTTGCTGTTTGCTGCCTGGACCTCCGGTATTTCCCTGCTGGAGCCGGTGGTTGAGTGGGTTGAAGAGAAAACCAGCCTGGGCCGTACCGGCAGTGCCATTGTGGCCGGCGGTGCCTGCTGGGCGCTGGGTATTGCCTCGATCCTGTCACTGAACGTGTGGTCCGGCGTGACTCCGCTGGGCATGTTCGCGGCCTTTGAAGGCAAGACCATCTTCGACCTGCTGGACTACTTTACTGCCAATATCATGCTGCCGCTGTCCGGTATGCTGACCGCAGTGTTTGTGGGCTGGTTCGTGGCCAAGGAGTCTCTGAAGAGCGACCTGGCCATGGACGGTGGTGCCTTTGCCCTGTGGCACAACCTGCTGCGCTACGTGACTCCGGTAGCCGTGGCGATTGTGTTTGTCTACAACCTGATTGGTTGATCCGGCGCGGCCGTTCTGGCCGCTGTCACACCATAAAAAAACCGGCGCTGGAAACAGTGCCGGTTTTTTTATGCCTGGGATTGATTGGGCCCTACACCTTGCCGCCCAACAGGATACGTACGGCTGTACAGGCATCTTCGAGTTCTTCGTCCCGGGGTTCCCGGCCACCGATGATGTCGCTGTACAGGCAGGATTCGGCGATGCGCACCATGAAGTAGGACAGGCTCTGTATGTTCATGGGCGGGCTCAGGTGCCCGGCGCGTACTTCATCCTTGAGTAAGCGGGTATTCACTTCCACCGTGCGGGCGTGCAGGGTGGAATGGGATGACGTGAGCATCTTGAGCGCGTATTCCGGATCCTGGTGCAGGAATTTCCGCAGTGGCGAAAAGTGCAGGATGGTCATGTTGATGTGACGGAACACGCCAACGACATAGTCGACGCCATGGCCGGGGGTAATGGCACGGGCTTCTTTGTAGAGAGGTTCGTACAGGGACCAGAGAATCTCACCAATCAGCAGGTCCCGGTTGCCCACCCAGCGGAACAGGGTGGCGCGGCCTATGTGCAGGTCATCGGCCAGGGCCGCCAGGCTGATCTTTTCCCCTTTCAGCCACATTCTTCGGGCGCGTTTGAAGGCGTCCAGAGGCGTAGGTTTGGTGATGGTGTCGGTCACTGTGGTCTCTTTGGCAGATTTGCCGTTTATTCTAGCGATTGCCGCCTGCAGGGGCTATGGGTCCTTATACCCACAGGTCGCCAATGGGCGTATCCGGGCTGAAGTGATGAAGTACCTGGGCCTGGAACAGTTCGGCGGTGGCGATGGCGTCGATCAGCGCATTGTGGCCGGCGTAGTGGGGCAGGCCGTAGCGGATCCGGCTGTCGGGCAGGCGGATGGAGATGGGCTTTTTTCCCATCAGTTGCTGCCACCGGCCGGGGTTTCGTTTGGGGTGTAGATAGGCTTCGATGGCCATGGTGTCGATGACGGGGAAGAGCAGCTGTTCTTTCAGGCGCCATTGCAGGGCCATGTTCAGGAACGGCCGCTCTATGTTGCGGTAGTGCACCACGGGTATGCGGCCCTTGAGGTGCTGGAACAGGGTGTCGAGCACCTCGGCAAGGTCCGGGGCGTGTTCAATTTCGCTGTGGGTGATGCCGTGAATCGTAACGGTGTCCTGCTCCAGAGGCAGCTGCGGGCGGACGATCTGGTGCCAGGCCTCGCCGAGTTGTATGCCGCCCAGGGTAAAGGGCACCAGGCCGATGCTGACAATGGAGTGCTTGTTGACGTCCAGGCCGGTGGTTTCGAAGTCCAGGGCGACCAGCGGAACGTCACGCACGGGGGTGGTGGCATCCGGGCAGCCGGCGTTGTAAAAGTCGCGAATCCTCGCGTCCTTTGCCTGTTCAGCCCCCTGGCGGTAGGTGTCTGGCCAGTTCCGGTTACTGTTGCTGCTTTCGATGGCGTTAGACATTCCGCGTGGCTCCGGCGTTGTAGCGGAAGCGCAGGAATTTCTGGGCATTGCTGACCACCTGGAAGGCGTCTTTCAGGTGGCTGCGTTCAAACGGCGACAGGTCTTCGGGGCGCACGTTGTTGTCCGGTTCCCGGCCCTCTTCAATGGCCAGCGCCTGGTGGCGGATACGGACAATCGAGATGAATTCCAGGGCATCGCGCAGGTTGCCGGCGTCGTCGTCCATCAGCAGCTTGGTGCCGGCAACGTCCTTCAGGCGCTCGAAGGAGTTCTGGGAGCGGCTGCCACTGGCCAGCGCGTGTACCCGGATAAGGTCAGACAGAGGCGCGGTGCCCCGGCGTTTCAGGTTGAAGGTTTTCTGGTGCTTGCCGTCTTCTTCCAGCACAAAGGTACGGAAGAAGCCCAGAGGCGGCGTGCGGTTCAGGGCATTTCTGGCCAGGAACGTGAGGGAGCGCTGACTTCCACCCGCTTTTTCCACAATCAGGGTTTTCAGCTGCTCGGCAAAGTCGGTTTCGCCGTAGATGCCGTCCAGGTCGAAGAAGATGTTGCTGTTGAGCAGGGCTTCGGCCTTGGGGTTATCGATCCAGTCAGTGAAATAGTCTTTCCAGACCCTCAGCGGTTGCCGCCATTTCGGGTTGGTGGCCATGATGTCGCCGGTACAGTAGGTGTAGCCGCACTCGGCCAGGCCGTCGGAGACGAACTTGGCCAGGGCCAGGAAGTAGTCGTCGTGTTCTTCCGGAATGAAACTGTCGTCCAGGATCATGGCGTTGTCCTGGTCTGTGACTACCAGCTGCTCGTCCCGGGCCATGGAACCCAGCGCCATGAAACAGTAGGGCACCGGTGGCGGGCCGAGCTTTTCTTCGCCCAGTTCGAGTAACCGCTGGCTGAAACTGCGGCCGATTCCGGCCATGGCACTGCCGATCATGTGGGAGTTGGCGTCTTCGTTGACCATGCGCACGAAGCTGTCGCGCACTTCACGGCTGATTTTCTTCAGGCCTTTGACGTCGTTCTGGTGGTAGATGTTGCTCACCAGGTACAGGCTGCTCTGGCTTTCATACTTGACGATGTCTGACAGCGCAATCACGCCGCGCACTTCGTCGCCTTCCATCACCGGCAGGTGGTGCACGTTGTTGTGGAGCATGGTGAGCATGGCTTCGAAGATGAAGGAGCGGGCGCTGATGGTGATCAGCCCTTCCGACATGATGTCGCTGATCGGGGTTTCCGAGGCCAGGGCATGGGTAACCGCACGGGTACGTAGATCCCGGTCGGTGATGATGCCCTGCAATTTCGGGCGTTCGCCGCTTTCATCCATCAACAGCAGCGCCGATACGCCATTGTCTGTCATGATTCTGGCGGCTTCCTGCAGGCGAACGGTGGTCGGAGCGGAAACCGGTTCCCGGGATATCAGGCGGGTAACCTTGGCGGTCATCAGTTCGTTGGATTTCTCTCTACGCGAAACCGCCGAACGCAGTCGGCTGCGGTCTTCAATCTCAACAAAGTCTGCAAAGTTTTCGTCGGTTTCCCACAGATGCTGAAAGGTGGTATCCGGAATCTTGTAGATCAGGCAATCTTCGATGGCTTTGGCGGGGAACCGGACTTTCTTGTTCATCATCAATCCGAACTGGCCAAAGATTTCGCCCTCGCCCACGCGGTTGTACAGCTCACCGGAGCGGCGGAAAATCTCCACGGCGCCGCTGCGGATATAGTGGAGCCAATGATTGGTCTGGCCGAGTTCAAGTATCTGGGTGCCGGCGCGGTAGTAGACCACCTCAATACCGCTGACAACTCGTTCAAGAAGTTCTTCAGGCATGTCATTGAACGGGGGGTATTGGGCAATGTGGTTGCGGATGTCCAACAGTTCGGCCTGCATGGGCTCTCCAGAGTGACTGAGTCTTGATTAAATGTTTGCGGTTGGCTGACCGGTTATTCCAGAGTCTGGCCAAACTATAGCAGTTGTCTGTCCGGTTGGTGTACCTTGGCGACGGAATGTGGCGGGCTGGAGAAAGGTTTATGGTCAACAAGTTACTGGTAACCGGCGGGATTCGCTCCGGTAAGACCGGGCTGGCTGAGCAGAGGGCCAAAGCGGCCGGTAACGACGTGGTTTATGTGGCGACCGCCACTGCAGGCGATGATGAAATGGCACTGCGTATCCAGCGTCACCAGCAGCTGCGTCCCGATCACTGGCAGCTGGTTGAGGAGCCGCTGCGCCTGGGCCGGGTATTGTCAGTGTATGCCAGCGGTCTGGGAGAGCCACCGTTGCTGTTGGTGGACTGTATGAGCCTGTGGCTGAGCAATCTGTTGTTTGCCGACGGCTCCTTGTTCCAGCCCGAGCGGGCGGCCTTTCTGGAGGCGGTTGAGGCCTATCCCGGCCCTCTGGTGATTGTGACCAACGAAGTGGGGCTCGGAACCATCGGCATGGACCCGCTTACCCGCCGTTTTGCCGACGAGCTGGGCTGGCTCAATCAGGCCCTGGCCCAGCGTTGTGATGAGGTGGTGATGGCCGTGGCGGGTTTACCAATTACCCTCAAGGCTGGTGGCTGATCAGGCTGCGGAACACACCGAATTCGGACTGGTCCACCTGTATCCGGCTGCGGCAGGCGTAAGGGACGGCGAAGCCGGTGAATGATTTCTCCAGCGGAATGCCCAACACATTGGCCAGCACCATGCGAATCACGCCTCCGTGGCAGACCACCAAGACCCGTTTGCCGGCTAGGGTTTGCTGCCACCGATCAAAACCATCGATGGTGCGCTGGTAGAAATCCGTCACAGCTTCACCGCCGGGGGGGAGGAAGTTGATGGGGTCCTGCCAGAAGTGGTTGAGGTGATCCCCATAACGCTCCTGGATCTGCTCTGCGGTCAACCCTTCCCACTCACCGAAGCCGATCTCCCGAAGATCTTCTTCGATGTGCAGTGGAATCCTGTGTTCCTCGGCTAGTTGCTGGGCGAAGCGTCGGCACCGTTTCATGGGTGAACTGACGATGGCGTCCCACCGATCACCCTCGGCGATGGCAGCTATCATCTGTTGCCACCCGGTGTCGCTCAAAGGGTCGTCTTTACTGCCCCGGAACATCTGGCCACCTTCCGGTTCGCCGTGGCGTATCAGGTCGATTACTGTGGTGGTCATGGGGTTAGTCTCCCGCTTTGCCGCTGACACCGGCGTCGGTAAAGCTGGCCATCCGGTTATGCAGGGCGCAGGCGGCGCGCAGCAGGGGGACGGCAACGGCCGCGCCACTGCCTTCGCCCAGGCGCATACCAAGATCCAGCAGGGGCGAGGCATCGAGTGCCTCCAGCACGGAATTGTGGCCGGGTTCGGCCGAGCGGTGTGCAAACAGAAGCCACTCGCGCACCCCTGGCTGTTGATGCACAGCCACCAGCGCGGCGACAGAGACGATAAAACCATCCACCAGCACCGGGATCCGGCGTGCGGCGCAGCCCATTATGGCGCCCGTCAGTGCGGCTATTTCAAAGCCTCCCAAAGAGGCCAGTACCGTCAGCGGGTCCCGGTCGGGACCATGTCGGTGCAAGGCCTTCTCAACAACGCGGGCCTTGCGGGCAACGCCTTCGGAGTTCAGCCCGGTGCCCGGGCCAACGAGGGTGGTGGGCTGCTGGCCCAGCAGGGCGCAGGCCAATGCGGCGGCACTGGTGGTGTTGCCGATGCCCATGTCGCCACCAATAAACAGGCGGCAGCCAGCGTTTACGGCACGCCTGGCGGCATCGTCGCCACTGTATAGCGCGGATTCAACCTGGCGCGAGGACATGGCCGGTGATTTTGCCATGTTGGCCGTAGAGGGGGCGATAATCTGGTGTATGACGCCGGGCAATGCCGGTACCTCGCCAACCGTACCCAGGTTAACCACTTCCAGGCTGGCGCCAAGTTCTTCAGCCATCACGCTGATGGCAGCGCCGCCGCTGGCAAAGTTGGCGATCATCTGGGCGGTGACTGCCTGCGGAAATGCTGAAACACCTTCGGCGCAAACTCCGTGATCACCGGCAAACACCACCATTCGCACCGGATCAACGCTGGGTTTGTCACTGCCGTTCAGGCCCGCCAGGTTGATGGCGAGCTTTTCCAGTTGCCCGAGAGAGCCGGGTGGCTTGGTGAGTACCTGCTGGCGTTCGGCGGCAAGCGCGGTGTGCTGAACCGAGGGCCTTGGGGGTGACTTCAACCAACTGTCGGGCAGTGCCATGGCGATGGGTCCTTGTGGGCGGAAAACCGAGGATGGTCTAACCGGGAGGCAAGACTGTCAAGTTCAGTGATCGGTCGGTTAGACTTACCGGCACTTGATTTACGGAGACCGGCTTTGGATACGTTTGTGGTTGCAGCGCTGGTGTGCGGTGCCGCGGTTTTGGTGGATTGGCTCTTGGGTGAGCCCCGGCGATGGCATCCGCTGGTGGGTTTCGGCCGGTGGGCATCCCTGTTGGAGCAACGCCTGAATGATCAGCCGTCATTCCCGACGCAAAGCCTTTTGCGGGGGTTGCTGGCGACCCTGGTAGCGGTCATGCCAGCCGTCGTGCTGGCAATTCTGCTGCAATTCCTGCTGGAGGGCTGGCTGTGGCTGCTCACTCAGGTGGCCGGTGCCTGGCTTGCCATTTCATTACGGGGGCTGGCGGAGCATGGTCGGGCGGTGTCGACTGCGTTGGCGTCCGGGGATGGCGCCCGGGCCCGGCTGGCGGTTGGCCAAATTGTCAGCCGCGACGCTGCAGCGCTGACCGACGAAGGCGTTGCCGCCGCCGCTTCGGAATCCATGCTGGAAAATGGCGCGGATGCGGTGTTTTCAAGCTTGTTCTGGTATCTGGTCGCTGGCTTGCCCGGACTGGTTTTGCACCGGCTGGTGAACACGCTGGATGCCATGTGGGGCTACCGGACACCACGATATCTGTATTTCGGGCGCTGCGCCGCCATGCTCGATGATGCTATGAACTGGGCCCCTGCCCGGCTAACTGCCTTGACCTATGCGTTGCTTGGCAACACCCGGTTGGCACTGCAATGCTGGCGTGAGCAGTCAAAAGCGTGGGACAGCCCTAATGCTGGCCCGGTGATGGCTGCAGGCGCTGGCGCACTGGGGGTCACTCTGGGCGGCCCGGCGCCTTATGCCGTTGGCATCAAACAGCGACCGGTGCTGGGTAGTGGGCCGGGTGCCTCGGCACAAACCGTAGAGGGCGCGATTTCCCTGGTTCAGCGCGGCGTGATGCTGTGGCTGTTGGTGTTGTTGGCCTTGACCGCAAGTCTGAATGCGTTCTGGCCGGGAGGTATCGGGTGACAGCGTTCGATGGTGCTGATTTGCCGGAGCATGGAGGCTGCCTGAGGGCAGCGGCTCAACGCTGGAACATTCCTCCGGAACAATGGCTCGATCTCTCCACCGGTATTAATCCTGTGCCCTGGCCGGTTCCGGCAATTCCGGCGGAGGTATGGCAACGGCTTCCGGAGCCTGAGGATGGTCTGGAAGAGATTATCCGTATCTGGGCCGGGGCACCGGAGCATGCCTGCTGCCTGCCCGTAGCGGGTTCCCAGGCGGCGATCATGGCCCTGCCAGCGGTTCGTGCCCGGATGCATGGTTTTGGCCGGGTGGCTGTGCCCATGCCCGGTTATCGTGAGCATGGTCATGCCTGGCGGCGAGCGGGTTTTGACGTGGTGGCGATTCCTGAACAGGCAACAATGCAAGCTGAGCTGGCGTGGCTGGATTCTGTGGATGTGGTGGTCTGGATACAGCCGAATAATCCGACCGGGCAGTTGATCCCCGTTGAACAGTTGCTGGTTTGGCGGGAGCGTCTGCGAGCGCGGCAAGGTTGGCTAATAGTTGATGAGGCCTTTTTGCCGGCTTGTGACCAACAGAGCCTGATAGCTGCGGGGGCCCTGAAAGGACTGATCGTCCTCAAGTCCATGGGCAAGTTTTTCGGTCTTGCGGGGCTTCGTGCAGGCGCTGTGATAGCTGAGGCAGAGACAGGCAGAGCTTTGAGATCTGAGCTGGGCCCCTGGCCCGTGAGCGGACCAGCGCGCTATATGATGGCGGAAATGCTTCAGGATAGAGCCTGGCAGCAGCAGACAAGGGATCTGCTTGAACACCAGAGCCAACGATTGGGGGAGCTGTTGTCTGAGTCAGGGCTTGGTCTCAGTGACGGCACGATTCTGTTCCGTTATCTGAGACACGCCCGGGCTAAGGACTTTCACCGAGAACTGGCGCAGAAGGGTATTCTGGTGAGGTTGTTCGAGAATCCCCTTGCAATCAGAGTTGGACTTCCGGGCACTGAGCAGGAATGGCGTAGACTGGAACAGGCGTTAGAGCGCCTGGTAGGGCAGTGGGCGGGCGGCCACTAAAGCCGCCCGCTGTCGAGGTCAAGGATTGGTGACTACTGTGCCGAAGCTGATCGCGATAGGTAGCAGTGAGGTTTCAATGAAATCGGCCTGACTGTTGTCGGAAGGGTCGATGACCCGCACGCCCGGATTCGACAGAGTGGCGTCTGCCAGCCACAAACGACCTTCAGGGCTTAGCTCGATATCCCGAAAATCCATACCGGTCAGATTGTTGACTAAGGCCAGGGAGGTAGCGCCCTGAGACGGATTAAAGGATTGAAGCGAGATATCCTGCCAGCCCGCGTAGTTCAGTATGTAACCCTCAGTCGGGCTGATGATGACGACATCATTGATCTGAGTGTCAATGTCGGCGTCTGGAATCATTGAGGAAACCTGATAGGTCTCAGGGTCAACGACATCCAGGCTTGTGCCCTCAAAGGGCGCGGAAAAGCCTCCCAGATTAGTGATGACCAGCCCGATGCCTTCAACGTGCTGGATGTTGGAAGGGTTCCTGCCAATGAGAGGAATGCCTTTCACTGTGTCGGTAGCACTGGCATTGGTCTCGATTTCTGTGTCCGTTGTGGTATCAAAAACCGCAACGTACCCGTCATTGGTGGGGCTGTAATTGCTATCGAGCCGTTGCATGGTGATAAACAATTTGCCGTTTACGACAGCACCGGCTGACATCTGAACTACATCGCCCTGACTGTCTGTGGGTACATAGTCGCTTAGATCCAGGGTTTTGCCGGTGAAAAAGTCCTCAGCCCGGTTGGCGGAAGGGTTTACAACCCATGCCTCGTTTTTACCGTAACGGAGCAGATACCCTTTGCTTTCATTGGCAAAGACGATCTGGTACGGATTGGCGCTGCCTTGATCACCGGCTTCCAAAGTGCTGGCTTCCCAGACTTCTTTCCCGGGGTTTTCAATGTCGACCTTCAATACTTGGTCGCCGTTGAACTTCCTGATCAGGTAATAGTGCTGACCATAGCCATTCACTGTGATGTCCGAAATGCCGCTGAAATAACCTCCCGAAGCCTGCATGCCGGTATCTTGTATCGATACCAGCTCTACCTCACCGGAGGTGTAGTCATCGGCCGCCGTGGCTACGACCCCGAAGTTCTCGGTAATCACAGGGTCCGGTGTTGAAGATGAGGAATCGCCACCACAACCGGTCAGTCCGATGGTCAGTGCGAGCGCTGCAAGGGTGTTTGTGCGCAGTGAGAAAAATTCCGTTTGGTTCATGGTATTGCCTTTGTAATGGTCAGAAGGAATGCTTGATGTTGATAAACCAGCCACGCCCGGGGCCAGGGAACCGATTGAAATCCTGGTAGATTTCGTCGGTGATGTTGCGAACTTCCAGTCGTGCCTCAGTCATGCTCTTGTCCGGCCAGATCCGTTGCCATTGCACCGTAGCGTTAAGCGTCTCTCTGGCATCAGCTTCCAGGATATTGGCGGAGTCATAATAGAGTTCATCGTCCACCTGATAGGACAGGTCGATCTGGAAGGGCCTGAAACGCCAGCGGGTACCGGCAAGAAACGATTCGTGATAAATACCCGGCAACCGCTTTTCGAAACGCGTGCGCACTGAATTGTCGGTATTTTCCGACTCCTGCACTGTGGCATTGCCGTAGAGGGACCAGGCGGGGGTGATGGAGAAAACCCCATCCAGCTCCACGCCATAAACCTCGGCTTCCAGGTTGCGATAACGACCGACGCCGCGCGCATCGTAGGTTGCGATCACCGCAGGGTCGAGCACCCGGAAATACCCCGTGGCTTCGGCATGCCCCCAGCCCTGGTCTATGCGCAGTGTCAGGTCGTAGTTCATGGATTCTTCCGGTTGCAGATCCGGGTTGCCGATAAACAGCCCCTGCTGACCATAAAGTTCCTGGAGCGTAGGAAGCCGCACGTTATTTGCGATGTTGCCAGAGAGTGTCCAGTTGTTATCAACCAGATGGGTCAGGCCGAGCTGCCAACTGGTGTAATTGTCTCGGGAACGGGTAGCCTGGGTGGTTCCGTCTCCAAGTGATTCGTCTGATTCATCCCGAACGTGTACCTGACGAATGGCGGCCTGGGTTTTCCAGCGGTTATCGCGACTCTGCCAGGCGTGTGAGAGTGACCCGGTAGCCTGGAAGCGTTCCCGCTCATCCCGAGGATCTGGGTCTTGTCTGTCGTCCTGCTGGTAGTCATAGTGGGTGGTATCAACGCTCAGCGTGATAGTGTGGTTGCCGAGTAAAGCGGATAGGGTATTCACCAGCCCAAGCTGTTGTGTGTCGGTTTTTACATCGGAGACTCCGAGACCTACCCGGCCGCTGGTATTGTCGTAGTGTTCGGTGATATCGCCGACAATCAGGCGATGGCTGGAGTGCAGCTTGCCCTGTAACCATCCACGTTCCTGACCCTGAAGTTGTAGGCGAAAAGTTTCGTTCGCCAGAGACGCATCGTTGTCCCGCCAGTTCTGGATAGTAGGCACACCTTGCTCATAGCGGGTGTATTGGAGCAGAGCGTTGACTTTTGCGGTCTGGGTTATTTCCCAGCCCAGTTTTGTACTGAACGCGTCCTGTTGATAATCAGCATTACGACGCTTTGTGGTCTTGCCATCGTTCGGGTTGAACCAGTCGCTGTCGTTGGGGTATTCGAAGTCGTTATTGCTGGTTTGCCGATCCAGCGACACCCAGTAGTGGACATCGCCGTCGCTGCCGCTGTTAAAGAGTCCGGCCCGGTATGTGTCAAAGGAACCGACCCCGACATTCAAACTGGTGGTGTCTTCGATATCTTTGCCAAGGCTTTCCAGAACCACCACACCACCGATGCCTGCCTGAGGCAGCTGTGCTGGGGCTCCACTGGGGTACACCTGAATACGGCTGACATCAGTTAACGACAGTTTGCCGAGGTCAACACCGCCGGTGACCGGATCGTTCAGTAGCATGCCGTCCAGAACAACCTGTACCTGCCGCGAGGTCGATCCTCGAATGGACACTGACGAGGCGCTTCCCAGTCCGCCGCTTTGTCGGATCTGGACGCCGGCCTGATCGCTAAGAACATCAGCGACTGAAGCGGTCCGGTTTTCGATGCTGGACCGATCCAGAACGCGCACGGGGCCTGTCGCCTGGCTGGGGTCTACATCGCTGGCGGCGTTGATGGGAGTGGCTTCCACCACGATAAAAGGAAGTGTATCTTCTGCGATGACATTGGTGGCCATCAGCGAAAAAATGGAGATAACAATTTTCTTCATCAGGGAGATGGGCACCGGCTGCATTTCTCTGTGTCTGCAACCAGCATTGTTGCGGTTTCTGGTTGCCTGAACAGCTACCAAAAGAGAAGAGGCATATACGCCTGCTCCGTGTTCTGACCCTCCGTCAAAAGCACTGATAGCCGGTAGCAGGCCGGTCTCCGGGCTTGCGGCTGGCATTCTTGCCAGAGTAGGATGCCTTCCCACAGCGTTTTGCTGCAGTGGCTGGCTCAGGGCCATTCCTCTCGTACCGCATACCGTTGCGGGGGCAGCGTCGGAATTTCACCGAACTTCCCAGTTTCACCCATCGCTCAGTCGAACAGTTGTCGCGCTTGAGGTGGGCACCTGCTACGGATAAAAAATTTGAGTAAGAGTTTACGGTGTGGCCAAGAGGTCGTCAATAAATGACAAATAGTTCAGAGTTAGCCAGCGCTCAGGAGGTCTCATGATAGTCATTCGGGTTTTCGTGCTTTTCCTGATGCTCTCCAGCCATGTGGTGGCTGATGTCTGTGCCACGGACGATAACGGAGTGGAGCTTTGTTTGCCCGGGCCTGCCCAGCGCATCGTGACACTATCCCCCGGGGCGACGGAGCTGGCGTTTGCCGCCGGTGCTGGTGAGCAGGTTATCGCTGTTGTTGATTACAGCGATTATCCCCCGGAGGCTGAAATGTTGCCCAATGTCGGGAGCCATACCCGGATTGACCTGGAGGCATTGGTCGCTCTTAAGCCGGATCTGGTGGTTACCTGGGTGTCTGGTAATCCGGTTGAGCAGGTCACTATGCTCAATCAGCTTGGCATGGCCACTTTTGCGATTGAGCCACGAACGTTTGAAGGTGTGTCCTCGGTGCTGGAGAGGCTGGCGTCGCTCGCGGGTACAGAGTCTGAGGGTTATGCTGAGGCGGCCCGGTTTCGACAGGGAATTGCCGCATTGGCCAAGCAATATCGGGGGCGTGAACCCGTTCGTGTGTTTTATCAAGTGTGGGATCAGCCTTTGATGACGATCAATGATGAGCATCTGATCGGAAAGGTGATTTCTTTGTGCGGTGGCCAGAATATTTTTGGCGAGATGGCTCGCCTGGTGCCGCGTATCGGGCCGGAAGATGTTCTGGCCGGTGACCCCGAAGCCATCCTGTCGGGCGGCACCGATGAAGACGGCAACAGTTATACAAGCCTTGAGCGCTGGAGGGAGTTTGGCGCGATGGCGGCGGTAGCGGCGGATAATTTGTTTATCATTCCGGCCTCGCCCATTTCACGCCCCACGCCGCGTTTGCTGGATGGAGCGCGCACGGTTTGCGAGAAACTGGATATGGCGCGTGCTCGGTTGTAATAACACAAGGATCCGCTTGAGGGACCGGGAATGATGCGAGCGCTGACAATACTGACGGTTATTGCGGCACTGGCTTGTGCGCTTTCCCTCGCCGTCGGCAGTGTTACTATCCCGCCCGGTGATCTGTGGCAGGTTGTTCTCGGGCAGGGTGATACGCTGGATCGAACCCTTCTGATTGATCTTCGTTTACCCAGGACACTCTCGGCGTTTGCTGCTGGCGGTTTGCTGGCGATCGCCGGGGCATTGATGCAGGTATTGTTGCGAAATCCGCTGGCCGATCCCTATGTTCTGGGGCTGTCCGGTGGTGCTGCCACCGGTGCGCTGCTGGCCATGCTTGCGGGGGCTGGCATGGTTTTGGTGTCTGGCGCCGCCTTTGCTGGCGCCCTGTTTGCGACTTTGCTGGTGTTTGGGCTGGCCCACGGTACCGGCAGTTGGACCCCATCGCGATTGCTGCTTACCGGGGTGGTGACCGCCGCTGGTTGGGGAGCGGCCATTACCCTGATGCTTGCCATCACCCCCGCTCATCAGTTGCCGGGTATGCTGTATTGGCTGATGGGCGATGTGTCTTATGCGCGTCTGCCCTGGCCCTCCATCGTGGTGCTGATGCTTGCGGTTACTGCCTTGCTGCCACTGGCTCGTAGCTTGAATGTACTGGCGAGGGGACCATTGCAGGCTGCGGCTCTGGGGGTGTCTGTTCGCCCTCTGGAATGGAGTATCTACCTGTTGGCCAGCCTTCTGACCGCAACGGCGGTCACCTCGGTGGGCAGCATCGGGTTTGTTGGCCTGATTGTGCCCCATATGCTGCGTCTGGTGCTGGGGAATGATCAGCGGGTTATCTTGCCGGCCAGTGCTCTGGCAGGCGGCACCTTGCTGGTTCTGGCTGATACTCTGGCCCGGACTGTGATTGCGCCCGAGCAACTACCGGTGGGTGTGATTACCGCCTTGCTAGGCGTACCCACTTTCCTTTATCTGCTTCATCGGAGCCGATGATGACGATTCTCTCTGCTCGCGAGCTGATCATCGATATTCCCGGGCGCTCGAATGGTACGCAGCTCAGCTTGGAGGTAGCTCCTGGCCAGATCTGGGGTGTTTTGGGGCCGAACGGCGCGGGGAAAACCACGCTGTTGCATACCCTGGCAGGGCTAAAAGCACCCAGGTGCGGTGAGGTGCGGCTTGATGATGTTGAATTAGCTGCCATGCCCCGGCGGGAACTGGCCCGGAAGCTGGGGTTGGTATTTCAGGAGCGACAAGACAGCTTTCCTGCCACGGTACTCGAAACCGCATTGATTGGTCGCCATCCTTGGTTGTCAGTTTGGCAAAGTGAACAGGCCGAGGATATCCGTCGGGCAGAAGCCGCGCTTGACGCCCTGGACGTTGGTGAGCTTGGGGAGCGTTTGCTGAATACCTTGTCCGGCGGTGAACGACAGCGCGTTGCGATCGCCACATTGATGACTCAGGATCCTGCTGTATGGCTGCTTGATGAACCGACCAACCATCTGGATTTGCATCATCAGGTCCAGGTGATGCGGCTATTGAGTGTCTGTGCCCAGCGCGACAAGAGCATCTTCATGTGCCTGCACGACCTGAATCTGGCCGCTCGATGGTGCACTCATGTTTTATTGCTGTACCCGGACGGCCAAGCCTGTTGGGGGCCGACAGAGCTGATGCTGGTGCGCGACGCACTGGAAGGCCTTTATGACCAGAAACTGATTGAGCTGAATAAAGATGACATTCGCCTGTTTGCTCCGGCGAACGACTGAAGGAGATCCTGTGAAAGAGCGCGCCAAAGACCCCGAACGCCATGCCAGGCGCATGGCAGCAAAACAGAAGATCATGCAGGAACGCATTGCCAGTGCCCAGAAAGAACAGGGCGTGTTGCTGGTGCTCACCGGCCCCGGCAAAGGCAAGAGCAGTTCCGGCTTCGGCATGGTGGCCCGGGCTCTGGGCCACGGTATGAAAGTGGGCATCGTCCAGTTTATCAAAGGCGCATTCAGCACCGGTGAGGAAGCGTTCTTCCGGGAGCTGCCGAACGTCACCTACCACGTCATGGGACAGGGCTACACCTGGGATACCCAGAACCGGGAACAGGATGTGAAGAGCGCAACCGATGCCTGGGAAGTTGCAGCAAGCATGCTGAGCGATGACAGCTATGACCTGGTACTGCTGGATGAACTGAATATCGCCCTGAAGTACGACTACCTCGATCTCGATAGGGTGCTGGACGACCTGCAAGCCCGTCCGGAAATGCAGCATGTGGTGGTCACCGGTCGCGGGGCTCCGCAGGAACTGATTGATCTGGCTGATACGGTCACCGAGATGGGTGTGGTCAAACATGCCTTCAAGGATCAGGGCATCAAGGCCCAGAAGGGTGTGGAGCTGTAAATGCCCACCCTGATGGTGCAGGGCACCACCTCGGATGCTGGCAAAACCACGGTGGTGGCGGCGCTGTGTCGCTGGCTGGCACGGCAGGGGGCCTCAGTCGCGCCATTCAAGCCCCAGAACATGGCGCTGAACAGTGCCGTCACCGTGGATGGCGGCGAGATTGGCCGTTCCACGGCGTTACAGGCGCTGGCCTGTGGCCTGGAGCCCCACAGCGACATGAACCCGGTGTTGTTGAAACCCCAGAGCGATTGCGGCGCCCAGGTGATCTTGCGGGGCAAGGTCCATGGCAATATGGATGCTCTGGATTACCACGCCTACAAAGCTGAGGCGATGAATTCGGTGATGGCGAGCTGGCGGGATCTGAGCGCTCGCTACGATGTGGTCATCGCCGAAGGCGCCGGCAGCCCCGCGGAAATCAACCTGCGGGCCAACGACATTGCCAACATGGGCTTTGCCGAAGCCGCCGATTGCCCGGTGTTGCTGGTAGGGGATATCGACAAGGGCGGGGTGTTTGCCCAGCTGGTGGGCACACTGGCGTTGATTTCCGACAGTGAGCGGGACAGGACGGCGGGCTTTGTCATCAACCGGTTTCGTGGTGACATCGGCCTGCTGGAGCCCGGCCTGGACTGGCTGACTGAGCATACCGGCAAGCCGGTGCTCGGCGTTCTGCCCTATCTGCATGGCCTGGTGATCGACTCGGAAGACAGCGTGGGAACCAGCGGCACCAGTGAGGCCGGGGCCCTGAACGTGGTAGTGCCGGTGCTGCCCCGGATCAGCAACCATAACGATTTCGACCCGCTCCGTTTGCACCCGGGGGTGAATCTCACCTTTGTCGGCCCGGATGAGCCCATACCCCCGGCGGATCTTATCATTCTGCCCGGCAGCAAAAGCACTCGCCACGACCTGCAGTGGCTGAAACAGCAGGGCTGGCCGGAGGCCATCCAGAAACACCTGCGGTATGGCGGCAAGCTACTGGGTATCTGTGGCGGTTTCCAGATGCTGGGGCATAAAGTGGAAGACCCGGAAGGGCTGGAAGGTGAAATCGGCATTACCGAGGGCCTGGCCCTGTTCGAGATGGTGACCCGTATGGTGCCGGGCAAGCAGCTTAGAATGGTGAATGGCGGGCTGACATCCCATATTGCCAGCACGATGAGGACCGCCGCCCTGAAGGGCTATGAAATGCACAACGGTGTCACGGAAGGTGCCGCGCTTGTGCGCCCATTTGCAGAGTTGGAAGGCCGGCCGGATGGCGCCGTCAGTGCGGATGGCCAGGTGGCGGGTACCTATATCCACGGCGTCTTCGACGAGCCAGCCGCCTGCAAGGCCATTCTGGCCTGGGCAGGCCTTAAAACACAGGGCGAGCAGTCGGTGGACTACCAGCGTCACCGTCTGCAGCAGCTTGATCGCCTGGCCGATCAGGTGGATCAGTGCCTGGACAAAGAGCGGTTAAGGAGGCTGTTACAGTTGTGAGTAACCCGAATGATCCCTTCAGCGAGGCCCAGCGCGAAGGCCTGTACCGGGCCATCTTCGAGCGCCGGGATGTGCGCTCCCAGTTCCTGCCGGATGCCATTCCGGAGGAGGTTCTGGCGCGCATCCTGAGAGCTGCCCACCATGCCCCGTCGGTCGGCTTCATGCAGCCCTGGGATTTTATCGTGATTGACAGCCTGGCGGTGCGCGAGCAGGTGCTGGACAGTTTTAACGAGGAAAACGCAAAGGCCTCGGAAAACTACACCGGCGAGCGCCAGCAAACCTATCGGAGCCTGAAACTGCAGGGCATTCTGGAAAGCCCCATCAACCTCTGCATCACCTGTGATCGATCCCGCGGCGGCCCCAATGTCCTGGGGCGTAACTCCATTATGGAAATGGACCTGTTCAGCACCTGCCTGGCGGTGCAGAATCTCTGGCTGGCGGCACGGGCCGAGGGCATTGGCGTGGGCTGGGTGAGCATCCTGGATCAGGACGTACTATCGAATATCCTGCAGTTGCCGGATCATGTATACCCACTGGCCTATCTCTGCCTGGGCTATGTCAGTGAATTCCTGGAGCAACCGGAATTACAGTCCAAAGGCTGGCGTACCCGGCTGCCGCTGGAAGATCTGGTGCATGGGAATAGCTGGGGACAGCCGATTGCGCATAGGAAACTGAAAAAGCACCTCGCCGGGGAGTGATGGGTACCATAAAAAACTATTATCGTTTTCCTCACGGGTCCCGAAGTGGGTACGATCCGACCCGACTTGGGACTTCTGTTCAGGGGGTGAGATGAAGTTTTCTGTGTTTTACCAGCAGGCCTTGGCCCGCAAGGGTGGCGAACAGGCCCTGAAATCTCTGTTACCACCGGTCACTGAAAAGCAGCGTCTGGCGGAGATCGGCGACGACCGTTACCTGTCCGAGATCACCCGATGCATTTTCAAGGCTGGTTTTGTCTGGCGGGTGATCGAGAACAAGTGGCCGGATTTTGAGGCGGCATTCGAAGGGTTTGTACCCGCCTACTGGCAGCAGGTGCCGCCGGAAGTGCTGGAGCAGCTGGCTACAGACGAGCGTATTGTTCGCAACATGCAGAAGATCCGGACCGTGCCGGGAAATGCCCGGATGATCATGGATGTGGCGAAAGATCATGGTAGCTTTGGTCAGTTTCTGGCCCAGTGGCCGTCGACCGATCAGGTGGGGCTGCTGCTTTACCTGAAGCGTAACGGTGAGCGTCTGGGCGGGAACTCGGCCCAGTATTTCCTGCGCCGGGTGGGTTGGGATGGCTTTATCCTGTCCCACGATGTGGTTACCGCCCTGACCCGGGCCGGAATTCTGGATGCCTCACCGGCCAGCAAGAAAGGCATGAGCCAGGCCCAGGAGGCGTTCAACCGTTGGCACGAAGAGACGGAAATGCCCATCAGCCACCTGTCCCGGATAGTGTCCTTCACGGTGGATAACTGACGATGCCCCCACGTTAGAGAAACAGCAACAGCGCCAGTTCACTGAACACGACAGCTGCGCCCAGGGTGTCGCCGGTGTAGCCGCCAAGCTGGCTACGAAGATAGCTGCCCCAGAACACAGCAACCAGCAGGACGGCCGTTATGGTTGCCGGAATCAGTAACGGCTGCCAGAGTGATAATCCGGCTGCCAGTAAAAACACAAACCCCGCGGCCGCCAGCAAACGGCTGCGGGAGAAACCGTCTGCCACCGGCTTGGATTTACTCTTGTCGGGGTCAGTGACGTACGGCAGGCAGGTCATCAATATCAGTGGTGTCAGCCGGGAAACCGCAGGTGCCACCAGCAACGCAAGCCAGATCAATTCAGCCTCAGCCAGCAGAGCTACTTTCAGCAGCAAGGCCATCACCAGTGCCACTGTGCCATAGGTTCCGATCCGGCTGTCTTTCATGATCTCCAGCCGTTTTTCCACGGTATAGCCGCCGCCGAGAGCATCAACACTGTCGGCCAGGCCATCTTCGTGGAAGGCCCCGGTGATAAACAGGTGCAGAATAACCACCAGGATAATGGCCGCCAGCGGGCTGGCCACCAGTGAGAACAGAAAATAGGCGGCGCAATAGCCAAGGCCGAGCAGAAGGCCCACCAGGGGAAAATAGACGCTGCTCTGGTTCATCAGGCGCTGGGAGTAATCAATCCGGACGAGCATGGGGATACGAGTCAGGAATCCCAGTGCCAGCCAGAAAGCCTGCCATTCTTGTGCAATCCGCGAGCGAGGGAGCAAGGGCGCCTCCTTGAGAATTCAAAAGCGCCCATTGTACGTGAGACCAGCAAAGTTTGCGGCGTTCTCAGAGTAGCATCAGTCCAGCCACTCCCCGGGGTTGTCGGTGGTAAAGCGTGTCACCTTGTCCGGGGGTTCACAGCTGTCCGTCATGTCCTGGTCGCTCAGCAGCACGTAGGTATCCCTGTGAGCGGTGCCAATTGATTTTGCGCCGTCAGTGGTGAAGCACGACAGAGCATGCCGATCGGCCACAATGAGGTAACTGTCTGGCGTCTTCTTCATCCAGACCCATGCATTACGATCTTCCTGTTCCAGTGAACTGAAGAAGCTGAAATGAGTGAAATCCCGCTTCGAGAAAAGAATAAACTGTTCACGGAAATCAATCATGCCAATTTGCCCGCCGACAGGCACGAACTGCTCGGCTGCGGCGAGCACATTTCTGGGTGTGCGCAGTGGCTCGAGAATCCGGTAACCCCAGGTTGTGAACACCAGCCAACTCACCATCAGGGCAATGAACCAGCGCCCGAGTGCCCGGGAGCGCCAGAGCGCCATGAGACTTGCCACCCAGATAAGCCCAAGGGTGAACAACAGGGTGCCGGCTTCGTGCAGTCGAGCCGGATCCTGGGTGTAGTCAGCGACCTTTTCCACCAGACGAGGGTGGTCATTCCAGGCTAGCACGCCCAGGATGATCAAGGCTGCACCGAGCAGCAGATGCAGAACACTCATGACCGCTCCGAACCAGCGTGCCGGGTTTTGTCCACTCAATGCCGGGGCCAGGCTCAGGGCCAGTGCAGGTAAAACCGGCAGCACATAGACCCCGCGCTTACCAGGGCTAAGGCTGAAAAACGCCACCACCAACACAACCCACGCCAGCAATACCAAAACTTCCGGCCTGTATTTGAGAACTTCACGAACCGGCCGCAACAGCGCCAGGAATAACAGCGGCAGCGGAAACCAGAGCGAGGGAATCACGCTGGCGAGGTAGTAATACCAGGGCTGAATGTGCCCCCAGGAATCGGCATAGCGCTCACCGGTCTGTTTGAACAGAATGTTGTCGCGATAGGCCAGGGCTTCATCGGTGCCAAGGTGATTGACTGCCAGAACCATCGGCACCAGCCAGGCTGCCACAACGGCCAGCATGACCAGGGGCCCGAGGGCGCAGCGCCAGCGGAGTGTGCCCTGAAACCGAGAAGTGTCCTGCAGTTTCAGGGCCAGTATCGGAATGAACAGCAAGGCGGGCAGAAAGCCAACCCCTTTGGTAATAATGCCAAGCCCCATAAAGGCCCAGGCCACGAAATACCAACGCCAGGACGGCTGCACGAAAAAATGCCGGATCAGACCGTAACAGGCCACCATGATCCAGCAGGCCACCATGGCATCAATCTGGGCTCGCTGGGCCTGAATCAGGAACTGGGGTGCCACCATCAGCAGCAGTGCGGCAATGGCGCCGGTGCGTTGGTTCCACAAGCGTGTGCCCAGATCGAACACCAGGCCCAGGGTTAGCAGGCTGCACAGGGCGTTCGGTAGCAGAAACGCGATTTTCAGGTTGCCGGTCAGCCAGTAGAAAAAGGCAATGGCCCACATGAACACCGGTGGTTTGTCCGGGTAGAGTTCGCCGCCCCGCATCGGCAGCAGCCATTGCCCGGAGGTCACCATTTCCCGGGCCACTTCGGCGAATCGCGGTTCGTCGGCGGGCCACGGAGAGCGTAACCCGATGCCGGTCAGAATCATGAGTGCCGCGAAGGCCAGTACCACCAGTAACAATTGATTGTAAGGCAGATTGAATAAGGTGTCGGGTAAACGCCGAAGACGGAAGTCGAGTGTCATAATTGCAACTCAGGAGGGGTCAGATACGGAATCAGCAAGGGTCTGATTGCGCTGGTTGTGATACAGGTAAGCGCCAATGGCACTTGCCAGCGCGAACAGAACCGCGCTTACCACAAGCTGGTCAAGACGGGCCTGGCCAATCCCTGCGCCGGCCATTGCAAAGATCACCATCTGGGGCAGGTAGCCAAGAACGCTGCCCAACAAAAATGGGACGAATCGTATCCCGGAACACCCGGCGAGGAGATTGGTGACAAGATTGCTGCCTACCGGCAACAGCCTGATCATGAGTATTTTGAGCAGAGTGCCTTCCGTGAACAGCAGGTCAAAACGTTGCATGCGATCTGAAAAACGGTTCAGGAGTGATGTTCGCAAAAGCCAGCGTGCGACAAAAAAGCAGCCTGTCGCGCCAATGGCTGTAGCGATAGTCGATAGGATCGCACCCTGAATGCTGCCTGCGGCAAATCCCAGAACGAAAGCGAGGACCTGTCTGGGGGCTCCGAATCCAGTGAAAAGTGCACCGAGCAGCGTAATGGCTGAAAGTCCTGCCAGCCCATTACTGTTCAGGAAATCTGCCACGCGCTCCTGATCGGTCAGAAAACCGAACCAGTCCCCGCTCATGGTCAGATAGCCTGTTAATACCAGGATGGCGAAAGATAGCCAGCGCAGTCCCGAAGCCATATCAAGCCCGTTCCGTTGCCGGTCGACTGTTGTTCGGATCCTCTAGGTTTGCAATTTGAGGAACTCGTGTGCGGTGAAGTAACCACATAACGCCGATCATATCGACGATTCCGGCCCATGCACGGTTCCAGGCATTGTATTTGGAAATCCCGGCCATTCTTGGGCGATGATTGACCTCGACAATGGCGATTTCGCCTCCCGCGCCTTTCACCAGCGCGGGAATGAACCGATGGGCGTGATCGAACCACGGCAGTTTGAGAAAGGTCGATCGGGGAAACAGCTTCAGTCCACAGCCTGTATCGGGAACTCCATCATGTAGAAAGGCGTTGCGAATACGATTAGCCAGGCGTGATTGGAAACGTTTCCATGCTGTATCCTTCCGATTTCTGCGATAGCCGGCAATACAAAAGTCGGGATTGTGGAGTCTGTTCGCTTGTTGCAACAGTGCTGGAATATCGGCGGGGTCGTTTTGACCATCTCCGTCCATTGTCACAATCAGTTGGCCTGTGGCGCGAAGGATACCGGTCGCCAGTGCCCCGCTCTGTCCGATGCTCTGTTCATGTCGAACCGCCAATAGCCTGCCCCCCAAAGCCTCGGCAGTGCGACGAGCTGTTGCCAGTGTCTGGTCGGAACTGCCATCGTCCACGAGCACGACTTCAAAGCCCGGGTAATCCCTCATAACGTTGAAGGCCTCGGTCAGCAGCTTCGCGATGTTTTCCTGCTCGTTTTTTGCAGGAATGACCAGTGACAGAGTGCTGTGCTGAGACATTGAGATATTCTCCAAGATGTTAACCAAACCATGTTGCCGTGCGGTTTATGCCTTGGAGAATTATCAGCCTTGAAGCTTAACCGAATCTTAAGAGCGTTTCGTGAGCGCCGGGCATCGTGCTGGCAGCCATACTTGCACACAAAGCCCGGGTTGACCGTCTGCCCTGTCTGCCAGGATAAGATGGCCGCCATGGAGCTCGGCAATACGCCGAGCAATCGCCAGCCCCAGCCCTGCGCCTCCACCTTTACGTTGATCCAGTCGCACAAACCGGCTGAGTGCGCGTTCACGCTCCTCCGCGGGAATTCCAGGACCCTGGTCACAAACCGAAATGGCGTAGCCTTCACCTGCGGGAACAAGATTGGTGGTGATTATGGTATGAGGCGGACTGTATTGGATGGCGTTGGCTAGCAAGGAGCGCATGAGGGTGTTAATCAGGGCACTATGGCAGCTAATCAGGGACTGACCTGTTTCGTCCTGGAGCACCGGCTCTATGTTTTTCTTTAGCGCCAGCGGTGCAACATCTGCGATGCTTTGTTCCAGAATGGCGGAAAGATTGTGATGCTCCGGCGGAAACTGAGCGCCGGAGTCCACCCGACTCAGTAACAGCATTTGTTCGACCAGATGAACCATTCGGTCTACGGCCTGGATAAGGTCTCCATATTGTTCGGGGTTGTCACCGTAAACTTTCTCCAGGTTCAGGCGCAGCGCGGCCAATGGGGTTCGCAGCTCATGTGCCGCATCAGCGGAGAAGCGGCGTTCACGTTCCAGAGCCTGATTCAGCCGTCTCAACAGGCCGTTGACTGCGTGCACCAATCCAGCTACTTCTTTCGGAGCCTGACGATCATCGAGGGGATGGATGTTCTCAGGCGCCATGTTCCGAACCGGTTTTTCGAGCTTTCTCAAAGGCTTGAAGCTCACCTGAATTGATGCCAGGACGGCTATGGCCAGTAGAGGCAACGCCAACAGAAAAGGCAGAACGTTGCCCAGCGCAATTTCCTGGCTCAGTTCATCCCGAACGTCCTCTCGCTGGGCGGTACGTATCCAGAACCCGGTCGATGTATCTCGCATGGTAAACGTTCGCCATTGATAGCCGGCGGCCTCCTGCCAGGCAAATCCTGGCTCAAGGCCCTGGGCATCGTTAGCCCGGAGCGTGTCCAGCACAGGTTGTTGATCAGGAGACCAGACTTCGAAAGCGATTTTGCGTTCGTATTTATGCCCGGCACCGTCGGGCAGAATTTCGTCCTCTTCTTCATCGCCCTGAAATAATGCGTCCGGCAATTCGAGAGTTTTCGACAGCGTAAAGGCTAACTGCTCGATAGACTGAGTGCTCGAGAGATGTTCCACCAGCCCCTGCACAATCCGGGTACTTTGTGCCAGCTCCGCATCGAACAGTTCGTCCAACTGGTGATTGCTGACATAGAACCCCCAGCCTGCCGCGATCAGAGTGATCATAAAAACAGTGCTGGTAATTAGCAGAATCAGCTTCCGTGTCAGGCTCATATTTCTTGGCCTTCCGAGGCTGCTTTGCTGTCCAGCATGTAGCCAACGCCGCGCACAGTGCGAATGGCCTGCTTACCCAGCCGCCGGCGCAGATGGTGAATGTGAACTTCCAGGGCGTTGCTCTCGGCACCCTGATCCCAGCCGTAAAGTTGTTCCTCCAAACGTCGTCTGGTTGCCACCTGATCAGGGTGCCGCATCAGATAGTGAAGGATCTGCAGTTCGCTACGGGGTAGCACGAACGTCTCTGTGCCTACCTGCAATTGCGCAGAGTCCGGATCAAGCACGAGTCGCCCCACCTTGAGTCCTGAGACTCGTGTGCCTGAGCGGCGGCGAGTAACCGCCCTTATCCGGGCTTTCAGTTCTGACATGGCAAAGGGCTTGGTCAGGTAATCGTCTGCCCCTGCATCCAGTCCCTGTAGTTTTTCGGTCAGTTCGCTCCGCGCAGTCAGGATGATGATGGGCAACTCTACGCCCTGCTCCCTCACCTGGCGGACAATGTCCAGGCCATCGACACGGGGTAACGTCAAGTCAAGAATGGCCAGGTCAAAGCTCTCGTTCAGTAAGGCGTTCAGAGCCTGTTGGCCATCATCGACCCAATCTACGGTATTCTGGTCGTCCCGGAGCATGCTCAACATGGTGTTGGCCAGGGGGTGGTCATCTTCGGTCAGAAGTATGCGCATTCTGTTACAGCCATCCGTTTGGTGTTCAAATCAAAGGTTGTTTGTGCTCTTCAGTGTAATTGAAAGCTGGCGGAGTGCGGCCGGAATCATTGCTCAACGCTGCACTCTTGGTTACCGGTTCCAGCAGAAACAGAATGTAACGCCGGTTTTGATCGACCGGATCGGCTATCTGCTCCAGTTGGTCGAGCAAGTCCCGCTGATCTTTATCCACCGCTACAGCGATGGGCAACGTTCGATTTCCATCAGCGATTTCGCGCCTGAGGGCTTCCACCTCAATGCCATCAACTCTACCCGCGCTGTAAAACCGGGCAGAAAACGGAGGTTCGCCGGTATAAACAAGCCTCGCAGAGGGCTTGTCAGACAGATGACTGGCGGTCATCACCAGCTCCCGTTCCGTTCTCAGCAGCTCCGGATGAAGGCTCACCCAGCCGCTGGCAAGTGAGCCAAGCACGGGGATGAAAAGGGTGGCGGCCACTGAGGAACGCTTCAAGCGTCGGCCGATGTCTGGCATCAGTAGCCCGGAGCTGAGCGCGGCAACAAATGGCAGACCAGGCAGCACATAGGTCCAGAGTATGTTACCGGCCAGGGTAAAGAACACGGCCGGTGTCACCGCGGCCAGGAGTACCAGCGCGCTGACATGTTGTTCGCCAGTATGCCATTGCTGCAGCTGGAAGGCGCCGCACCAGTGGTTGCGAAGCACGCCAGCCACCGCGACAAGCCCCCAGGGCATGCTGGCAAGCACAAGATAGAGCCAGATCGTGCCCCGGGGGAAATCATGGGCACTGCCGTAAAGGTCACCCTGCCAGCCGCTGATGACAAAGCGCTTGATGTGCTCACCGACAATGAAGTAATCCAGGAAACCCGGTGTCTTCAGCTCTGCCAGGACATACCAGGGCGCTGACATCAACAGGGTCAGGGCCAGCCCGCGCACCCAGGGCAAACTGTGCCAGAGGGTCTGCCAACGGTTGAAGGTGAGCGCCCAGAGGAACACCGGCAGGCCAGCAAGCACCAGAACCAGTGGTCCCTTGGCCAGCAGGCCAGTAGCCAGGCCGATGAAGAACAGCCAGCCCCAGAGCGGCGGCCCCCCCTGCAGGCGAATGATCAGGCTCACCAGTGTCAGGCTGGTGCCAAGGGCCAGGAATGAATCCGTCATTACCGTGCCGGCAGACAGAAAGCCCAATGCCGTAGTGGCGTAGATTAACGCAGCCCAGAGCCCTTGAGTTTTGGCTCCGTGGCCGAGCGGGTCGGGGTGCAGGTAGCGACGCAGGTTGTAGACCAGCCAGACGATGCCGACATTGGCCAGCCAGGAGGGCAGTCGGCCGGCGAATTCGCTGACGCCGAACAGCTTGAACGACAGTGCCTGAGTCCAGAACGACAGGGGCGGCTTGCCCCAGAAAGGCACACCAATATCGAACCAGGGGGTTATCCAGTCGCCGGTTTCCGCCATAATCCGCGCCATCTCCGCGTAGCGGGGCTCGGTGGTGTCCGCGAACGGCAACAAGGCAGACAGGCCGAGCCTGGCAGCAAGCACCGAGACCAGCAGCCACAGCAAGGTGTTACTGATTCTGGTCATGGCCGGCCACTCGCAGCATGGGTTGTATGTAAGTCATGGTCTCCTGACTATCTTCCGCCACGATAAAAACCGGGCGTTGCTTGGTTTCCATATAGATGCGCCCGATGTATTCCCCCAACAAGCCGACACACAGAAGCTGGACGCCGGACAGGAAGGTGATCATGGCAATCAGGGAGGCATAGCCCGGTGTTGAAATGCCGAAGGCCAGCGCCCGGATTACCTCCCAGAGGCCAACGGTGCCGCCTGCCCCCGCGGCCAGTAAGCCCAGCACAAGGGCCAGTCGCAGTGGTCGGGTCGAGAATGAGGTGATGCCCTCCATGGCCAGGTGTACGAGTTTCAGGTAGTTCCACTTGGTGCTGCCTGCGATTCGGGGGTCGCGATCGAATTCCAGGGTTACGGTGGGCATACCGACCCAGGCAAACATGCCCTTGAGGTAACGGTTGCGTTCCGGAAGCCGGTTCAGGGCCTCGACCGTGCGCCGGCTCATCAGCCGGAAGTCGCCGGTATCGACCGGAATCGGAGAATCGCTGATCCGATTGATCAGACGATAGAAAAGGCTGGCCGTGATGCGTTTAAGCCAGCTTTCGCCGGCCCGGGATCGGCGTTTCATCAGCACGACATCGGCCCCTTTGCGCCATTCGGCAAGCATGTCGGGAATCAGTTCGGGGGGATCCTGAAGGTCTGCATCCATAAGCACCACGGCCTCGCCGCGGGCGTGCTCCAGGCCGGCCGAGACTGCCGCCTCCTTGCCGAAGTTTCGGGACAACTGCAAGACACGGATTTCTGGCTGCCGTTGCCTGGCGGCCATCAGAATGGCGACCGAATCATCCCGACTGCCGTCGTCGACAAACAGCAGCTCAAAGCTGCCGTCGAGCTTTTGCCCGGTCGTCCAGAGTCGAGCCAGCAGGGCCGGGAGCACTTCAGCCTCGTTGTGGACCGGAATAACTATGCTCAGCATAGGTTCAGGGGAGCTTGAGCGTTGTTTTTTCATGGAAAACAAACCTCTTGGCAAAGAAGTAATTGGCAACCGTGACGAGTGCCGTGGCCAGGAACTGTGCTGACAGGACTTTGAGGCCAGCCAGGCTGAGAACGGAGAAGCTGAAAAGGTTCAGGGTCCAGCCCAGACTGGCTGCCGCCAGGTATCGCGGCATCGCGACTCGGTGCGGCAGGTTCGAGGCAAACGCGTACTGATGCTGGGCCACGTAGTTGAAAACCAGTCCGGCCGTGGCTCCGGTTGCTGTTGCTAGCCTGGGGTCAAGCCCGGCCTGAACCAGCAGGCCCATCATCAGCCAATGCAACAGCGTGGCCAGTCCGCCGGCTGCAAGGAAACGGGCAAGTCGGCGTTGAAAAAAATGGCGAGCTTTGGGCATAGGTGTTTGCGTCTGTGTCGATTGTTTTCGGGATAGCCCCGAGGTTGGCCGCAATCTACCCCTCCTTTCTTAAGTGAGCCTTAACCGTGCAGGCACAGAAACCTTAAGGCGCTCTTAAGGTTTCTGTGGTGCCGTCTTAAGACTGGTTTAAGCCAGCCTTTCTAATCTGTCAGCCATGACCCTGCGTCCGTCTGGGCCAGGAAAAGCAAGCAGAGAGAAGGCAGCCATGACTGATCCGTTAACAATGTCGACCTGTTGTCCTCCGGATTCCGGGGAGTTGGTTCCGGCCGTCCGTTGTGCTGGCCGGTGGTTTTGCGAAATCCAGTCCAACACGCCATTGGCCCACACGGTGTCGGATTTCATTCGGCGCCGCTTCCTCCACGCGTACGGGGCCGAGCCTTCCCTGCGTATTCCACGGCTTCTGGCCCTGACAACCGCTCAGGGAACGCTGCTGGCCGCCGTTGGCGTGCGCAATGCGGAACAGGAACGGCTTTTTCTGGAGGATTACCTGTCGGTACCGGTTCAGTCGCTGATGCCAGAACCCGCCACCGAACGCAGCCGGATTGCCGAAATTGCCCACCTGGCCGGGGTGGAAGCCGGCGTCAGCCGCTATCTGTTTGCTTCTCTTTCGGTGTGGCTGGATGCCGCCGGCTACGATTGGGTGGTGTGTACCGGCACCGATCAGTTGCGTAACAGCTTTCATCGACTGGGCATTGCCACCCGGGTGCTGGCGGATGCCGATCCTTCAAAATTACCGGATGGCGGAGCCGGTTGGGGCCGCTATTACGACCATCATCCGGTGGTGATGACGATTCGGGTGGCCGATGGCATGTCGGCGTTGCGCGAGGCTGGCTTGCTGAAGCTGGTGCAGCCGGTGGCTGCCGCCGAAGCCGGACGTCAGCCGGATCTGGGAGGTGCCTATGGCCGCCTTGCCTGATCAGTTGCTTGGGCGCGTACAACAGCATCCGGACCACATCGCCCTGCGCGGACCGGCTGCCGAGCTTAGTTACCAGGATTTGTGGCGTGCAGCCGGAGCAGTAGCCGAACAGTTGCGAAACCTGGGTGTTAAACGCATCGGGCTGTGTGGCGTCAACACCCCGGCCTGGGTGGTGGCGGACCTTGCCTGCCTGATGGCAGAGGTGGTGTGTGTGCCGGTGCCGGTGTTTTTCTCCAAAAGCCAGACCGAGCACCTGATTCAGCGGGCAGGGCTGGATGCCCTGCTGTTCAGTGCCGAGGCCGAACAGGCGGAGGCGATTGGCCAGGGTGTCTGGCTGCGGCTCATGCCGGTGTCTCCGGGGGCGGCCTGGATGCCGGAACACACCGCCAAGATTACCTTCACCTCCGGCAGCACCGGCACCCCCAAGGGCGTGTGCCTGTCGGCGCAGCAGATGGCTGCGACCGCTTGTGCACTGCAACAGCGGCTTGAAGGTGTGACGTTACAGCAACACCTGTGCATCCTGCCCCTGGCGACCCTGCTGGAGAACATTGCCGGGGTATACCTGCCCCTGCTGATGGGTGCCACGGTGACGGTTGCCCCGCTGCAAACCCTGGGCATGACTGGCAGCAGCGGCCTGGAACTGGGCCAGCTGGTGGCCGGCCTGAATCAGCACCAGCCCCATTCGGTGATTCTGGTGCCGGAGCTGGCCATGGCGCTGGTCAATGCCGCCGAGCAGGGTTCGCTGGCTACGGATTCGTTTCGTTTCCTGGCCGTTGGTGGTGGCCGGGTTTCACCAGATTTGCTGGCCCGTGGCCGGGCGATGAATTTGCCGCTGTACGAAGGTTACGGCTTGTCCGAGTGCGGCTCTGTGGTGGCCCTGAACATACCGGGCGCTGAACGGGAGGGCACTGTGGGCCGGCCGCTTTCGCATGTACAGGTTCAGGTGGACGACAATCAGCGGATTCTGGTGCGGGGCAACACCCATCTGGGGTATCTGGGCGACGAGCCCGAGGATGATGGCTGGCTGGACACCGGAGACCTTGGGGCGATCAGCCCGGAGGGTTTCCTGGCCGTTAACGGCCGCGCCAAGAACCTGATCATTACCAGTTTTGGTCGCAACATCAGCCCGGAATGGCTGGAGAGCGAGTTGGTACAGGCCGTGGGCGCCGCCCAGGCCGTGGTGTTTGGTGATGGCGAACCACAGCCCAGCGCCTTGCTGGTGGTTCGGGATGGTCGTGGCCCTGACAAGCTGCGGGCAGCCCTGACGGCACTCAATGCCGGCTTGCCCGACTACGCCCGCTTGCAGGCCGTGTACATCCGCCGGCAACCCCTGACCCAGGCCGAAGGCCATATCACCGCCAACGGCCGCCCGGTGCGGCATCAGATTCAGGCTGACCTGCCCATGCTCATGGCTGAAGCCTTTCCCCTTTTTATGAATCTTTCTGTGCCTGCGGGCACGTCTCCCCAACAGACAACGCCAGGAGTCTCCAACATGGCATTTTTTGACCGACTGCAATCCGAAACCGAACAGGCCCGGGCCCATGTCACCGGAGCCCCGGTGATTCAGGCCATCCAGGAGGGTCGCTTTGACCTTGAAGGCTACACCTGGTTTCTGACCCAGGCCTACCACCACGTGAAACACACGGTACCGCTGATGATGGCCTGCGGTGGCCGGCTGCCCGAGCGGCTGGAGATTGTACGCAAGGCGCTGGTGGAATACATCGAGGAAGAATACGGCCACCACGAGTGGATCCTGAACGACCTGGAAGCCTGTGGTGAAGACAAGGAAGCCATCCGCCATGGCCAGCCGGATACCTCCATCGAGCTGATGGTGGCTTACCTGTACGACCGCATCCAGCGCGGTAACCCGGCCGCCTTTTTCGGCATGGTTCAGGTACTGGAAGGCACCTCCATTGAACTGGCCACGCCCCTGGGTGAAGCCATTCAGAAGCAGCTGGGCCTGCCTGACCAGGCCTTCAGCTATCTGTATTCTCACGGCGCGCTGGACCAGGAGCACTTCGAGTTTTTCCGTAACCTGATGGACAGCATTACAGATCCGGACGACCAGCAGGTCATCATCGAGTCGGCCCGCATGGTGTATCGACTTTACGGCGACATGCTGCACAGCATTCCGCTGCCGGCCAGTAACAAGGAGCAGCGCCATGAGGCTGCATGACCGAACCTTTCTGCTGCTGGGCGGCACTGGCGGCATTGGCCAGGCCCTGATCAGCCCCCTGGTGGAAAGTGGTGCCCGGGTGATTGTGGCGACCCGCCACCCCGAGCGGCTGGAAAAGCGCGCAGGCGTTTCCCCGGTGCACCTGGAACTGGCCAGTCCGGAACTGGACCGGCAACTGCAACAGCTGACCGAGGTGTATCCGGATATTGATGGCGTGATCCACTGCGCCGGCCAGAACCGCTTTGCGGCGCTGGAGGGCATGGCGGTCAGTGACCTGGATGCCCAGCTCATGGTCAACCTGCGTTCCGCCATGCTGGTGGCCCGGCATTTTGTCCCGCGGTTCCGTAAAGCGGGGATGGGCGGCCTGGTGTTTGTGGGTTCCACCTTCGGCAGTATCGGGTTCCCGGGCTACACCGCCTACTGTGCCAGCAAATTCGGCCTGCGAGGCTTTACCGAAGCCCTGCGCCGGGAGCTGGCGGATACCCCGGTGCAGGTGGTGTACGTGGCCCCCAGGGCGACCGCCACGGCCATGAACCCGGAGCCGGTGAACGAGTTGAACCGGGCGCTGGGCAATGCCATGGACGCTCCGGAAACCGTGGCGGCCCAGATTCTTCAGGCCATGGAAAAGGATGAGCGCCGGCGCTTCCTGGGCTGGCCGGAAAAACTGTTTGTGGTGATCAACGGCATCCTGCCGAAGATGGTGGATAAAGCCATGTTGAAACAACTGCCGGTCATCCGGCGCTTTCTGGATTCAGGAGCAATGTCATGAAGTGGATAGCAATGATGTTGGCCAGTGTCCTGGCCATGCCTCTGTGGGCTCAGGACATACAGGCTGAGCTGGTGCACATTCAGCAACGCTGGGCCGAGATCCAGTATCAGTTGCCCGAGGACGACAGGGAAAAGGCGTTTGAAGCACTGGCCAGGGACGCTGAGACCTTTGTCGCCGATTACCCGGGCCGGGCCGAACCGCTGATCTGGCAGGGTATTGTGCTCAGCACCTACGCTGGCGCCAAAGGCGGTCTGGGGGCCCTGGGGCTGGTAAAAGAGGCCAGGGCTTCACTGGAAGCGGCACTGGACATCGATCCAGAGGCACTGGATGGCTCGGCCTATACGTCTCTGGGTAGTCTATACTACCAGGTCCCGGGTTGGCCGCTGGGGTTCGGGGATGACAGCAAGGCCCGGAGTTACCTGCAAAAAGCCCTGGCGATCAACCCTGATGGCATTGATGCCAATTATTTTTTCGGGGATTTTCTGCTGGATCAGGATGAGCCGGAGCGGGCGCGGGTGTACCTGGAAAAAGTACTGTCGGCGCCAGGCAGGCCGGGCCGTGAGCTGGCAGATGACGGTCGCCGCCGCGAGGCCACACAGCTTCTCGGGCAACGCTGAGCAAACACCCTGCCGGGGGCCGGAACGTGTTCCGGTGCCCGGTGTGATGCATCGCACTTATCGCCTATATAAGAAAACAGAATTTCACCTTATATATCGTTTCAGTATATCCTTAGATCAAATCATAGATATCGGCGACATCAAAGGTGAATACCATGACCCAGCCTATCGTTCAGCATTTCTTCGACGAACCTACGAATACGTTCAGTTACGTGGTGCGTGATCCGGACAGCCAGGCCTGTGCCATCTTGGATTCGGTGCTGGATTTCGACTACGCCGCCGGCCGCACCGACGTGCGCTCCGCAGACGAGATCATTCAGTACGTGCGTGATAACGACCTGCGGGTTGAGTGGATTCTGGAAACCCACGTGCACGCGGACCACCTGTCAGCCGCACCCTATCTGCACGAAAGGCTGGGTGGCAAGACCGGTATTGGCGCAAAAATCGTCGACGTTCAGGAAATCTTTGGCAAGGCCTTTAATGCCGGGACCGAATTTGCACGCGATGGCAGCCAGTTCGACCAGCTGTTTGAGGAAGGCGATACCTTCACCATTGGCAACCTCGAAGGCTATGTGCTGCACACTCCGGGCCACACGCCGGCGTGCCTGACCTACGTTATCGGCGATGCCGCCTTCGTGGGCGACACCCTGTTCATGCCGGACTACGGTACTGCCCGCTGCGATTTCCCGGGTGGCGATGCCCGCACACTGTACCAGTCGATCCAGAAGGTACTGGCGCTGCCGGAACAGACCCGCATTTTCCTGTGCCACGATTACAAGGCGCCGGGTCGGGATGAGTACCACCACATGACAACGGTGGCTGAACAGCGTGAAGCCAATGTGCATGTCCACCAGGGCATTTCGGAAGACGAGTTTGTGAAGATGCGTACTGAACGGGACGCCACCCTTGATATGCCCCGGCTGATTCTGCCTTCTGTTCAGGTGAACATGAGGGCCGGGCACATGCCGCCGGCGGAAGACAACGGTCAGGTGTACCTGAAAGTTCCGGTTAACCGGTTCTGAGCCGGGTATGAACCTGAAACGCTACTTGCCCATTCTGCAATGGGCGCCGCGCTACAATCGCGATCAGGTCACCAGTGATCTGATCGCGGCTGTGATCGTCACGGTCATGCTGATCCCGCAGTCGCTGGCCTATGCCCTGTTGGCAGGCCTGCCTGCCCATGTCGGGCTCTATGCCAGTATCCTGCCCCTGGTGATCTATGCCGTGTTTGGTACCAGCCGGACATTGTCTGTCGGGCCGGTAGCCGTGGCTTCGTTGATGACCGCGGCCGCCCTGGCGCCACTGGCTGAGGCCGGTACGCCGGAATACCTCGCCGGAGCCGTTCTGCTGGCGGTGATGTCGGGCCTGATGCTGACGGTAATGGGGGTGATGAAGCTTGGCTTTATGGCCAATTTCCTCAGCCACCCGGTAATCTCGGGATTCATTACCGCATCGGGGATTGTGATTGCGGCCAGTCAGCTCAAGCACCTGTTTGGTATCCAGTCGTCCGGGCACAACCTGATCGATATTGTCGGATCGTTGTTCGGCGCTCTGGGTGATACCAATATGCCTACCCTTCTGGTGGGCACCGGGGCATTGTTGTTCCTGATCTGGTCCCGCCGTTACCTGAAACCGGTGCTGAAGAGGCTGGGGCTGGCACCGCGCGCGGCAGACATCATTACCAAAACTGCACCGATCCTGGCGGTGGTAGTGACCACCCTGGTGGCCTGGGCCCTGAGACTGGATGAGCAGGGGGTAAGGCTGGTGGGTGACGTACCCTCTGGCTTGCCTGTTTTCACCATGCCCAGCCTGGATCCGTCCCTGTGGTCCCAGTTGGCGGTAAGCGCCCTGCTGATCAGTGTGGTGGGCTTTGTGGAGTCGGTATCGGTAGGCCAGACCCTGGCCGCCAAGCGCAGGCAGCGCATCGACCCGGACCAGGAACTGATCGGGCTGGGAACCGCCAATCTGGGCTCCGGATTCTCCGGTGGCATGCCGGTAACCGGTGGCTTCTCCCGCTCGGTGGTCAATTTTGATGCCGGCGCGGAAACACCGGCTGCGGGGGCTTACACGGCTGTAGGTATTGCCCTGGCTACCCTGTTCCTGACTCCGGCTATCGCCTGGTTGCCCCAGGCGACGCTGGCAGCAACCATTATCGTGGCGGTGGCAACACTGATCGACCTACCGGCGCTGGTGCGTACATTCCGGTACTCCCGTACCGATTTTGGCGCCATGCTGGCGACGATTGTGCTGACACTGGCCCACAGTGTGGAGGCGGGGATTATCGCCGGGGTGGCGTTGTCTATCGGGCTGTTCCTGTTCCGGACCAGCCGGCCCCACAGTGCCGTGGTGGGCCTGGTGCCGGGTACCGAGCATTTCCGCAATGTGTTGCGCCATGACGTGGAACTGTGCCCGAAGGTAACCTTCCTGCGGGTAGACGAGAGTCTGTACTTTGCCAATGCCCGTTTCCTTGAGGAAACAGTGATGGACCTGGTCAGCCGGGAGCCGGAGCTGACAGACCTGGTGCTGGTGTGCCCCGCGGTTAACCTGATTGATGCCTCGGCGCTGGAAAGCCTAGAAGCCATCAACGAGCGCCTGCAGGATGCCGGCGCAAGGCTGCACCTGTCTGAGGTGAAAGGCCCGGTGATGGACCGGCTCAAGGGCACGGAGTTTCTGGAACACCTGGGCGGTGGCGTGCACCTGAGCACCTATGAGGCCTGGCAGGCACTCACCAACCGGCCGGCGATCGCATGATCTGAGCGTAGTGATCCCATTGACCGGCACGGGGGTATGTTGAACACTGCCCCCGTATTTCATGCCAGCAACCGGTGACCGCCGATGGGAATGACCGACAACCTGCTCTCTACTGGCCAGTGGCTGTTTACCGCCCTGTTGTTTGTGCTGGTTCTGATTGCGGCACTTCGGGCCGTGGACTGGCGGGCTTTGGGCAACGACAACACAGCTCAGCACACCCTGTTCGGAGCGGCGGTGGTGTTGGGTTTTCTCTGGCAGCTGCGGGCGGGCATCTCGCCGGGGCTCGCGATTCACATTTTCGGAATTACCGTGATTACCCTCATGCTGGGGTGGGCGCTGGCAGTACTTGCCGGCCTGCTGGCGCTGGTGATTACGGTGATTACCGGGCGCGAACCGCTGATGATGTTTGCCGCCAACGGCCTGGTCACGGTAATGGTGCCGGCCCTGGTGAGCCACGGCATCATGCTGTGGGAGCGTCGGCGTAACTTCCGAAATTTCTTCGCTTATATCTTCTTTTGCGGGTTCTTTGGTGCCGGGCTGTCAGTGGCGGCGGCCGGGGTGGTGATGTGTTTGCTGCTCTGGACCAGCGGAGCCTATAGTTTCGACATGCTGGTGCACGAATACCTGCGCTACCTGCCGCTGTTCATGATTCCCGAAGGCTTTATCAACGGAGCGTTTGTGACCGGCCTGATGGTGTTCCATCCCGACCGGTTGAGCACCCTGGACCAGCGCCGGTATCGCTAGCGGGGGGCTCCAACTGGGCCTTGCAGGAGGCATTCTCCCGCCACATGGCCAGCCAGGGCAGCACCTCGGAAGCCGGCATTGGCCGGGCCACGGCATAGCCTTGCACCAGGTTGCAGCCCATGGCCATGAGCGCTTCGGCCTGGGCCATGGTTTCCACGCCTTCGGCCAGGGTCGGTTTCTCGAAGCGCTGGGCCATGAAAATCACACTTTCCACAATCGCCCGGTCGCTGTCGTCCTGCAGCATGTCGCGGATGAAACTCTGGTCGATCTTGATCATGTTGATCGGCAGGGTGCGCAGGTAAGTCAGGGATGAGAACCCGGTTCCGAAATCATCCAGCGCAACCTGGAGACCCAGGGTCTGGCACTTTGCCAGTACGTTCTCGGCGCGCTGAATGTCTTCCAGGGCGGTGGATTCCAGCACTTCCAGGGTGATCTGCTCCGGGCTGACATCGGGGTGGCTGTGCAGGTAACTTTCCAGGTCCTGCACAAAACTGCGATCCATCAGGTGCGGGGCACTGATGTTCACGCTGACAGCCAGCTGTTCTCCGGCCTCTCGCCAAAGGTTCATCTGGTGGATTGCTTCCTTGAGTACCCAGCGGCCCAGGGGAATTTCCAGGTGGCTGCTTTCCAGCGCCGGCAGAAACTCGCCGGGGGCGATCAGGCCCTTATCCGGGTGGTTCCAGCGAATCAGCGCTTCAAATCCCACAACCTGGCAGTCCGCCAACTGGACCTGGGGCTGGAAAAACAGCTCGAACTGGTTATTCTCCAGCGCCTTGGCCACTTCCACCAGCTGGTTGCGGCGCTGGCGACGAAAGGCATCTTCGTGGGGATCGAATACGTGGTACTGGTTGCGGCCCTTTTCCTTGGCCCCGTACATGGCCTGGTCAGCATGGCGAATCAGGCCTTCAGCATCGGTGGCGTCGTCAGGGTAGACGGTGGCGCCAAGGCTGGCCGTGACTGTAATGAAAGTGTCGGCGACCGGGATGGGCTCACTGATCTGTGCCAGCAGGCGCTGGTAAACAGTGGCCGGGTTGTCGCTCTGAACCAGGATGACAAACTCGTCGCCGCCGATCCGCGCGATGGTGTCGCCCCGTCGCAGACTGTGGGCCAGGCGGTCGGCCACGGTTTTCAGGGCCTTGTCGCCGGCGTCGTGGCCGAATTCGTCGTTGATGGCTTTGAAACCGTCAATGTCCAGGTAACACACCGAGAGCGAACGTTTCTGGCGGTCGGCGTGCTGGCGGGCCGTGCGCAGGCGTTCCACCAGCAACTGCCGGTTGGGCAGGCCGGTGAGTTCATCGTAGTTAGCAGCCCGGTCCAGGTCCCGGGCATGGTTTTTCAGTGCGGTGATGTCGGAAAACGACGCGACGTGGAAATATTGCCCCGGCTCCTCCAGGTGAACCCGGCTGACCGACAACAACTCCACATATTCCTCACCATTCTTGCGTCGGTTCCACAGCTCGCCACGCCAGAAATCGTTTTGCTCGATAGAGCGCCACATGGACTGGTAATAGGCCTTGGAGTGCCGGCCGGAGCTGAGAATGTTCGGGTTCAGGCCCAGCACTTCTTCCCGGCTGTAGCCGGTGATGCGGGCGAAGGCCGGGTTCACATCCATGATGCGGTTGTGCTTGTCGGTGATCAGGATGGCTTCGTGGCTGCGGTCGAATACGCTGGCGGCAATACGCAGGCCCCGCTCGCCGTGCTTGCGGTCGGAAATATTGGTCTGGATGACGACAAACCCCGGCTCCACGCCCTCCGCTTTGCCGATCGGCATGCTGCAGGTGTGTACCCAGTACGGGGTGCCGCTGGCGGTGTAGTGCAGGATGTCTTCTTCGAAGGGTTCGCCGTTGGCGTAGTGCGCCCGGATGCGGGCGACGGTTTCCTTGTCGGTGCCGGTTCCGGGTAACAGGTCAAACGGCTTTTTGCCCCGGATATCGGCCAGGGAGTAACCGGTATGGGCCTCAAACGCGCCGTTTACCCATTCGATGCGGGCCTCGCCATCCAGGATCAGCACCATGTTGCTGGTGGTGGTGGCCACCAGTGCCAGCCGGGCCGGGGAGATATCAGCAGTTGGTGCGACGTGTTCGGGACCTTTGGGCATCTCGGGTAAATCCGGTAATTGGCGGTTGGCTCTCCTCCCTGTGAGTGCGCCGGAAAGTATAGCAATCGCAATCAGTTTAACCGTCCGTAGAGGCCGAGATGGCCGCAGTGACAGTCAGCGGATTATCCATTTATTGCAAAAGTCAGACGCCGCGCAATCCTAGCGTATACGCGAATTGCGGGCATTACACATTAGTCTGGCGGAATTGATATCCGTCAAAATTTTGTGGATTGAATAGCTTGCGCCGGGGTTATTGGCGCCAGCGGGAGTGTTTCTGCAGCTTCCGTTGCAGGGTGCGGCGATGCATGTTCAGGGCCCGGGCCGTCGCCGAGATGTTGCCCTCGTGCTCATTCAGCACCCGCTGGATGTGTTCCCATTCCATTTCTTCCACCGAGGGTGGCTCCGGGCGCAATTCAGGCGGGGCTTCCAGTGGTTCAAAACCACTGATCAGCTGTTGAACGGTCACCGGTTTGCACAGGTAGTTGGCAGCCCCCCGGCGCATGGCCTCCACGGCAGTGGCAATGCTGCCGTAGCCGGTGAGCACCAGTACGTCCAGGTCCGGGTTGGTGTCGAGAAGTTCCGGCAGCAACTGCAGTCCGCTCTCGCCGGCCAGGTTCAGGTCGAGCACGCAGCGGCGGATGTTGTGGGCATCCAGCGCATCCAGGGCGCTGTTGTGGTTGCTGGCGGTGATGGCCTCGATACCCTGCCGGGCCAGGGAGCGGCTCAGCACCTGCAGGAAGGCCTGGTCGTCATCAACAATCAGCCACTGTTCCTGTTCAGACATATTCCGGCTCTCCTGCAGTGGATGTCACGGCCTTTGGCAAATCGATCACCATGGTGGTTCCGGTATTGCCGGTTCGGGCTTTCAGGTTGCCGCCCAGCCGCTGGATGGTGGCATTAGACAAAAACAGGCCAACTCCCAGACCGTTCCTGGAATCGACTATGTCTTCGCCGGGTGCTCCGGCCAGGGCGGCCTCCAACCCTTCACCGTGGTCTTCGACCACAATCTCTATGCGGCCGTTATCGGTTTGCCGACTGCTGACTGCTACCCACTGGGGGCTGGCGGTCAGGGCATTGGCCAACAGGTTCAGGATGGCCTGGTCGAGGGTGGCGTCGACCGCAATGCGGGCATCGGGATGATCCTTTGCCCACTGGATAGGGCCGGACGGCCACAGCAGGGTGGCGGATTCCCGCAACCTGGCCAGCCACTCACCTACTGGCAGGGTTTCCAGTTGGGCGGTCTTGGCTTCTACGGCGGTTTTGGTGAGCTGCTGCAGGTGGCTGCTGCACAGCATCACCTGCTGGCCCATCATGTCCAGGTCTTCTTCCAGCTCCGGGTTGCCCTGGCCGCTGTGGGAACGGATTTCATCCAGTAGCAAAGTCATGGTGTTCAGTGGTGTGCCGAGCCGGTGTGCAACCGCCGCCGCCGACAGGCCAAGGGCAATCACCTGCTCATCCCGCAACCGGTTTTCCCGGAACCGGGACAGCTGGCTTTGCTGGTGTCGCAGGCGACGGGCCAGGGTGCCCACCACCAGCAACAGAATGCTGGCGGTCAGGGCAAAGGTCACCCACATGCCGACAAGGTGTAGCTGGGCGAGGTCGCCACCGTGGTGATCGTGCACCACCGGGGTGTGCCAGATGACCAGGGCGGTGTACACGGCAATGCCGGTGAGCGTTAGCGCAATGCTCTGGCGGGTTGGTACCAGGATAATGGCCACGGCAATGGGCAGCAGCAATACCGACACCAGCGGATTGGTATAGCCGCCGGTGTAGAACAGCCAGAGACCGATCAGGATCAGGTCCGTGGCCAGCGTCAGGCTGACCGGAACCGAGGATTCGGGCGGTTTGCGGTTGAACCAGAGCCAGCCAAGGGTGGCCAGCACGCCGTACAGCAGGCAAACCAGCAGGGCCTCGGCCCGGTGCGCCAGGGTGATGACGGATTCGGCAACGGCAATAGCCACCAGTTGCGTGGTGATGATGGCCAGCCGCATGCCCAGCAGGTAGCGGGCAGCCTGGCGAAAACCGGTCTGAGAGTGAGTGAGCCATTCCATTGGGGCATTCTAGCAGCAAGCGGCTGCGGCGCACCTGAACAACGTGCGACCTTTTGTCAGGGGTCAATCGGTGAAATAACACACCAGTTGCTGGCTGACCACATCGCCGGTCAGTTGCAGCTGGCCCCGGGTGATGTGATGGACTTCCACGGCTTCTGCAGCTTGCCCGGCCATTCCTGAAAGCTGGCAGGGTGGCAGGCGATCAGGGTGGTACTGGCAGTGGGCGGTATCCGGGAACAGGGCCGCATAGGCTATGCCGGTTTCCACCAGGTCCTGGAAGAAATGCGAACCGTAGGACAGGTCCGGCACCATGTCGCCGGCGTTTTCTGACACTTCCACCAGCGCGGCCACGCCGGCAATGTCGGAAAACCGCACCGGAACACCCAGTTCCGGGCTGCTGGTGCCCCAGCGACCGGGGCCGACCAGCATCGTGGGTTCGGCTGAAGCCCTTACGGTTTCACCAACCAGCCGTGCTACCTCGTAGCGCTCACTGGTATTCAGGCCGGCATAGACGGCGGCGTTTACCCGGATCACCCTTGTGATGGCCAGGTTGATGTTGCCGCCCATGAAATGGCCACGGGTCCGGAACAGTAGCCGGGGCTCGGGCAGCGGGTCCGGAATCTGCACCGGGCCGGTTTCGCCAATGGTGGCCAGGGGGCGGCATTGCACCAGGTTGAAAGACGGCTCTCCCTCGGCATTCAGGTGAAGGGTAAACTCCACATCCACCGGGTGCCGGTAACCGGCTTCCAGGGTGGCCAGCAGGCTTGATAGCCGGCTGATAAACCGGCTGCCCTGCACCAGCGGCCGGAAGGTCAGGCGCCAGACCGGGCCATCAAGGCCGATCTGCCCGGCCCTGGCGGTGGCGTCCCGGTCGATTTCGGCAAGGTGGTTCATGGGCAGGTTTGGCGCAGATGGAAGCATCTGGCTCAGGGGCCGGGTTTCGAGGCCCCCGGTTTCCAGGTCCAGCAGGTCCACCAGGTGCTGGGAGAACCGGAAGCTTTCGTCCTGGTTGCGGAACGGCTGCCGGGTGGGATGGTCCAGTGCCATCACGCAGGCGTGGTCGCCTTCAATACGGTCCACCGCCCGGGTGCCCAGGCCCATCACCAGCCGCACCATGCCGGCTTTCGGGTCCATGTTGCTGTCCCAGGCAAAGGTGTTGCGGGACACCCCCACGCCGGCAGCATCCGGCAGGTAATAGCGGTTGTGGAACCGGCCGTTTACCCGCTGGATCAGCAGTGCCATGGGTTCTTCCCGCTGGTCCAGGCCCCGCTGTTTGCGGTACACCAGCGCATCTGTGCTCATGGACGATGCATACACCTGCCGGATGGCATCTTCCAGCGCGGCCAGTCGCTGTTCGGGCGAGCCCTGGTTGACCAGGAATACGCTGTCGTACTTGCCCGCGAAGGCATTGCCGAAACCGTCTTCCTGCAGGCTGGATGAACGCACCAGGATCGGGTACTGGCCGTAGTGGTCCATCAGGCGCTCCAGGTCTGCCCGGATTTCATCGGGGAAGCGGCCTTCCAGAATACCGTTTTGCAGGGCCGGGGCTTCTGCCAGGTAACCGGTGGCGGAGCGCTGGCGCATGATCGCCGGCCACAGGCCGTTATGCACCAGGAAGGCATAGTAGGCATCGGTGCCCAGATAGCTGGAGTCGTGGGGTTCCAGCATCTCCTGCCATTGTTGCGGATCGTCTTTCAGCAGGATGTTCCGGGCAATCAGCATGCCCGTGGCCTTGCCGCCGATATAGCCGCTGCCCACCAGCCGGCCGCGGATGGCCAGCAGGTCTTCCAGTGACAGATAACGGCGGGCCAGTTCCAGTATCTGCGGGTCCCGGCTGACCAGAACCTGCAGCACCTGCTCCTGCAGGTTGGCAATGGCGGCGGGATCGTTTTCGGACAGGGCCCGGCTGGCGTCCTGGAACAATCGGTCCCAGTAATCCAGAAGGGGCTGCCGGTGCAGGCTTTCCTGTTCCAGGCTGGCCTGTAACCGGGTGGCATCGCTGCTGTCGGTAATCGGGCAGAACTGGCCGTTATGCTCCCGGTGAGGCAGGAACATGGTGGGTGATTGCCGGCGCCAGGCCTTGATTGGCTGTACCTGCACATTGTCACCATGGCGGCGAACGTCCAGCATCACCTGGGTGGTCTGGCGGATTCTGTCCAGCGTCATCCGGGAGTGGCGCTCCGGGTGCAGGGCAAACCAGGCCACGGTATCCAGCTCGAACAGGAACGGGCACACCACCCGGAAGAAATTACCCACCATGGCGTCGGTGGCCCAGGCATTGAGCAACTCGCTCAGGCTGTCACAGACATAGAACGCGCCGCGACCGTGTTGCTCGATCAGGTGCCAGACCCGGCTGGTGAAGCTTTCAAACCCGCCAAGGGCGTCGATTTCGATCGTGCGGACGGCAGGGTGGTTTTCAATGATCGGCGGATGGTCGCCAAACCGGAGGTAGAGAATCTGCCGGCCTGCATCGGCGGCGGCATCAACGAAGGGAAGGACGAAACGGCGATAGTCATCAAGGTGGGAAACCCGCCAGACAACGTTATCGCCGATTCTGAGGTAATCCAGAACCTCGTCCAGTCCGGCCAGACCGGTAGATACCCGGTCTTCTGACTGGCGAGGTTCTTCGCCGTTCATGGCAGGATCAGATCACGCCCATGGCGTTCATGGCCTTGGCAACCCGCAGGAAGCCATTGATGTTGGCACCCAGTACGTAGTTACCTTCGGCGCCGAACTCGGCCGCGGTCTCGTAGCAGTTCTTGTGGATATCAATCATGATTTCCTCAAGGCGCTTCTGGGTGTAATCGAAGGTCCAGGAGTCACGGCTGGCGTTCTGCTGCATTTCCAGCGCAGAGGTGGCAACACCACCGGCGTTGGCTGCCTTGCCCGGGCCGTAGGCGATCTTGGCGTCCTGGAAGATGATGATGCCTTCCGGGGTGGTCGGCATGTTGGCGCCTTCAGCCACGGCGATACAGCCGTTTTCGACCAGGGTCTTGGCATCGCTGCCGTTGAGCTCGTTCTGGGTGGCGCAAGGCAGGGCCACGTCACACGGAACGCTCCAGATGTTGCCGTCTTCCACGTACTTGGCGTCTTTGTGGAACTCGGTGTAGGCACTGATGCGACGACGCTCAACTTCCTTGATACGCTTGAGGGTCTGCAGGTTGATGCCGTTCTCGTCCACGATCATGCCCTGGGAGTCGGAGCAGGCAATGACCTTGGCGCCCAGCTCGTGGCACTTGTCGATGGCGTAGATGGCCACGTTACCGGAGCCGGAAACCACGACAGTCTTGCCTTCCAGGGAGTCACCACGGGCTTTCAGCATTTCGTGGGTGAAGAATACAGTGCCGTAGCCGGTAGCTTCGGTACGGGCACGGCTGCCGCCCCAGTCCAGGCCCTTGCCGGTGAACACGCCGGATTCGTAACGGTTGGTGATGCGCTTGTACTGGCCGAACAGGTAGCCAATCTCGCGGCCGCCCACGCCGATGTCACCGGCAGGAACGTCTGTGTACTCGCCCAGGTGACGGTACAGTTCGGTCATCAGGCTCTGGCAGAAACGCATGATTTCGTCGTCGGACTTGCCCTTCGGATCGAAGTCGCTGCCGCCTTTACCGCCGCCGATGGGCAGGCCGGTCAGGGCGTTCTTGAAGATCTGCTCGAAGCCCAGGAACTTGATGATGCCCAGGTAGACGGACGGGTGGAAACGCATGCCGCCCTTGTAGGGCCCCAGGGCGCTGTTGAACTCAACGCGGAAGGCACGGTTGATGTGGATCTCGCCACTGTCGTCCTGCCAGGGTACACGGAAGATGATCTGGCGCTCTGGTTCGCAGATGCGCTGGATGATCTTCTTGTCGGCGAACTCGGGATACTTGACCAGTACGGGCCCCAGAGTTTCCAGCACTTCATGAACTGCCTGGTGGAACTCTTTCTCACCGGGATTGCGGTGCAGAACGTCCTGGTAAATCGGTTCCAGCTTTTCGTCGAGTTTTGCTGTCATGGGATAAGCCCTCGGAATTCGCGTATTGAAAGCCGCAAGAATTTGCGACCACCCAAAAAAAGGGACGAGATTTCACCACATCTGACGGCAGTTTTGCAAGTGCAGGGCGAAACAATGTGCTTCTGCACCTATCGGAGATACCCCCAAAGAGGTGCGGCATTGTGTCTCAAGCCAGGCTTAAGGAAGGGTCTTACAATTCCGGATCATTAGTCATGCAACCAACTAAAACGATCCAAGGACCGCCAACCGATGTTGAAACAAACCCGCCTGGCTCGCTGTATCAGCCTTGTGATGGCCGGCTATGCCGTCGCACCCCTTGCCAATGCCCGGTCCGAAGCTGAAAACCCGGTGGTCATCCGGGTAACCGAAGGCCAGTCCGCCGAAGCGGCCAGGCTTTCTGCGGCGGCTATCCAGACCGAGCCGGTACAACGGTTGTCGTCTGATGCGTCTGTGTCGCTGTCCCGTATGGGTGGCCGTGGCCTGGACCCGGTAATCCGTGGCCAGAACGAAGAGCGGGTTGAGGTATTGCTGGACGGCATGCGGGTGGAGGGCGCCTGCCCGAGCCGTATGGATCCGCCCACCAGCCGGTTGAGCACGGCGCTGGCGCCGGTGCTGGAAGTGCGCACCAGCAACCGCACCCTGCGCTGGGGGCCGATTGCCGGCGGCCAGGTGGTGGCCACCACTGCAGCTCCGGAATTTGCGGATGACAACCGCACAACCGGCCACCTGACCCTGGGCGGCGCCGACAATGGCGAAGGCAAACTGGTGAACGGCAGCGTGGCGGCCGGTAGCAAGGATGCCTTCATTCGATTGGCCGGCGGATACGACGAAGCGGACGACTACGAAGACGGCGATGGTAGTGAAGTTCGCAGCTCCTATGAAAACACCGAAGGCCGGGTGGATGGTGCCTGGACAGCTGACAACGGTCTCTACATCAAAGGCATGGTCAGCCGCCAGGAAGAGCGGGATGTCAGCTTCCCGGGCCGGGGTATGGACGCGCCGAAAACCGATACCGACCTGTATCGACTGGAGCTGGGTGCGCCGGTGGCCAATGGCGGCTGGAACCTGATGGCCTGGCAGGCGGACGTTGACCATGTGATGGATAACTTCAGTCTGCGTGAGCAAACGGCTCCCATGAAAATGTTGACCGCCTCGGAGACGAGTACTCAAGGCGTGCGACTGGTGCTGGATCAGACCATCAACTACACCAAAGACATTGCTATCGGTGTCGATGTGGAAAGCAACGACTGGGATGCCGCCCTGAACAACGTAGATAAAGACGTTGTGGCCTCTTACATGTGGCCGGGCGTTGAGAGAGATCGGGTGGGTGTGTTTGTTGAAGCCTTCCACCAGATCCGCATGAACACCCGGTTGGGTGCCGGTATTCGTTACGACCGTGTAGAGATGCAGGCCACCAAGGCTGACCAGACCTACATGCTTAAAAAGCCAGATGGAACCATGGTGTCGATGAGTGCGGCCAAGGCTTACGAGCAGGTATATGGCACCACCAGCACCGATGCCAATGATGACAACGTCAGTGGCTTTGTCAGTGGTGAGTGGCGTTACGCGCCGAACCGTAGCCTGGATGTCGTGGCCAGCCACAGTGTGCGCAGCCCTGGAGTGACCGAACGCTACGTCAACAAAATGTTGGGTTGGGTGGGTAACCCGGGCCTGGATACCGAAAAGCACAACAAGCTGGAAATCAGCCTGTCGGGCCGTGAAGGCAACTGGAACTGGCGTCCGGCGGTCTGGGTAGACCAGGTGGACGACTATGTTCTGCGTTCCCAGGACCGCTACCACAACATTGATGCCCGCTTGCTGGGTGTCGAAGGCCAGCTGGGCTGGAGCAACGGTACCTGGAGCACGAACAGCAAGCTGGCGTCTGTAAGGGGTGAAAACCGGGATGCCGACAAGGCGCTGCCGCGGATTCCGCCGATTCAGTTTATCCAGACCCTTGGCTGGCATCATCAGGGTCACACCCTGGAAGCTGAATGGCAACTGGCGCGCCGGCAGGATCGGGTAGACCTGGAGTCTGGCCTTGATCCCAGCACCTCACCGGGTTACGGCGTCTTCAACCTGTCCGGTACCCATCCGCTTATGGCCAACCTGAGCCTGACCTGGGCGGTCGATAACGTGTTCGACAAGACCTGGGCATCCCACGTGAGCAAAGTGGATGCTCTGGGCGAGGAGTTTTTCAAGGTCAACGAACCGGGCCGTACCGTGCGCGCAGCACTCACGGCCCGGTGGTAAAGACGATTATGGCGGTTACCCGCTTCTCATAGCCGGCGGGTGACATTTATACCCCGGGCAGATGTTGAGTCTGTCCGGGGTTTTTTTGTGCCTTTCTGCAGGGGGGCTAGAATGGGACGCTATCAATTCAGCAAGATCAGGTAAAAGGGTGGTTATGAGTCATCGTCCCGGTTGGGTTTTCTACAGTTCATTTGTTCTGCTGGCGGTCTTTGTGGTGGCCGGCGGGCTGATGCCGGACCAGTTGTCCTTCTATGCCCACAAGGCCCTGGAGTTCACCACCCTGCACTTTGGCTGGCTTTATCTGTTTGCCACCTCGGGTTTCCTGGTGTTCTGCATAGCGATTGCCGGCAGTGACTACGGCCGGATACGCCTGGGGGCCGACGGCGAGGCGCCGGAGTTCTCCTACCTGACCTGGCTGGGCATGATCTTTTCCGCCGGTATGGGGGTGGGGCTGGTGTTCTGGGCGGTGGCCGAGCCCATGAGCCACTTTGTTTCGCCGCCGTTTGGTTCCGCTGAACCGGAAAGCCCGCAGGCGGCCAGTATGGCCATGCGTTATTCGCTGTTTCATTGGGGCTTTCATCAATGGGCCAACTTTGCCCTGGTGGGGCTGGCCATTGCCTATGTGCGTTTCCGGCTGCAGCGCCCCGGCCTGATCAGTGAAGCCTTTCGCTCCACCATGGGCGACCGGGTGGATTCCGGGGCCGGCCATGCCATCAATATCCTGGCGGTGGTCTCCACGGTGTTCGGGGTTGCCACCACACTCGGGCTGGGGGTTATCCAGATTAACAGTGGTCTGGGGGCGGTGGCCGGCACGGCATTCGGGGTCAGCCAGCAGCTGTTCATCCTGGCGGGAGTGGCCGCGGTATTTCTGCTGTGTTCGCTGGCGCCGCTGGAAAGCGGTATCCGATACGTGAGTGATGCCAACATGGTTCTGGCAGCGGGGTTGCTGGTATTCGTGTTTTTCTTCGGGCCCACCGATTTCATTACGGCGGCCATGACCAATGCCATCGGGGATTACTTTTCCAACATGGTGGGCATGAGCCTAGTGATGACACCTTATACCGGCGACGACTGGGTAGAGCGCTGGACCATTTTCTACTGGGCCTGGGGGCTGTCGTGGGCGCCGTTTGTAGGCAGCTTCATTGCCCGTATTTCCCGCGGCCGCACCATCCGAGAGTTCGTGTTCGGGGTGATCGGCATGCCGGTGCTGCTGAGTATTGTCTGGTTCTCCACCTTTGGCGGTTCGGCGCTGTATTTCGAACTGTTCGAGGGCGCGGCGCTGGGCGAGGCGGTGACCACGGAAATGAGTTCGGCCTTGTTTGCCACCCTGGAATACCTGCCGGGTACCGCCATTCTGGGCGGGCTGATGTTGGTGCTGATCGTTTTGTTTGTTATTACTTCCGCTAACTCGGCTACCTTTGTATTGGGGATGTTCACCAGCAAGGGGGTGCTCAACCCGAAACGCTGGTCCCGCTTGACCTGGGGCATAGTGCAGGTGTCTGTGGCCGGTGTACTGTTGCTCAGTGGCGGGCTGGAAGCGCTGCAGACCATCTCCATACTGGCGGCCTTTCCGTTCATGATGCTGATGATCTTCATGGCAACGGCACTGCTGAAATCCCTGCGTAACGAACAGCGCCAGATCGAGCTGCACGAGGCCATGACCCGGGAACGCCTGCTGCGGTTGCTGGCGGAAAGTGACGACCTGGGTGACAAAGGCTGGAAACCGGCCGAAGAGGGCGGCTCAGAGGCTCCGCCGGAACAGCCGGAAAATAACCCCCGGGCCTGATTTCATCGGGTGAAAAGGGTGCTAGAATTCGGTTATTAGCAAATACCAAAAAGGAATAAGTTGATGGCTAAGCGCGCGTTGATCGGATGGATGCTGGCACCCTGGTTACTCTTTCCCACCGCAGCTCCGGCACAGGATCTCCAGGCCACGCCGGTAACCCGGGCGCCGTTCAATGAAACCGTACACCTTGACGGGCTGATTGAGGCCGTTCAGCAGAGCACGGTGTCGGCCCAGACCAGCGGTACGGTGGTCGAGTTGCCGTTTGATGTGGACGATTCGGTAGCAGCCGGAGACCTGATCGTGCGCCTTGAAGACAGCGAGCAGCAGTCGCGCCTTCGGCAGGCGCAAGCCGGCCTTGAAGAAGCCCGCTCCGGTTTGCAGGATGCCCGGCAGCAGTACACCCGTATCGAAGCCATCCATGAGCGGGGCCTGGTGTCGCGGCAAGAGTTTGACCAGGCCAGGAACAACCTCAGTGCGGCCAGGGCCCGGGTGGAGCGGGCGGAAGCCTCTGTGGCAGAAGCGCAGAAACAACTGGACTACACCCGCATTATTGCCCCTTATGGCGGAATCCTGACCGAGCGCCATGTGGAATTGGGCGAGTCGGTAAACCCGGGCCAGCCGCTGCTCAGCGGCCTGTCGCTGGAGCAATTGCGGGTGGTGGTTGACCTGCCCCAGAAGTATGCAGACCTGGCCCGCAGCGAACGCCAGGCTACCGTTACCCTGGCCGACGGCCGGGTGCTGGAAACCGGGGAACTGACGTTCTATCCCTACGCCAACCCGGAAACCCACACCTTTCGCCTGCGGCTGCGCCTGAATGAACCCAATGGCAGCCTGTTCCCGGGCATGCTGGTGAAGGTCAGTGTGCCGGTAGCCAGCCGGGAGGCCCTGTGGGTACCGGCCAGCGCCCTGATTCAGCGCAGCGAACTGCGGGCCGTGTTTGTGCTGGACAGCCAGGATCAGCCCCGTCTGCGCCAGGTCCGCCTGGGTGTTCGCGAGAACGACCGGCTGGAGGTGCTGGCCGGGCTTTCGGAAGGCGAACGGGTGGTGACCAATCCGGATGAGCTGGTGGGCAGCGAACGCTTGAGCCTGTCTGAAAACGCCCGGGCTGAAGGGGAGTAATGGCCGTGAGTGATAAGCTGCCGCCGGTCGGCCCGTCCGGAGCCATTGCCCGGGTATTCCAGAACAACCACCTGACGCCGCTGCTGGCGATCCTTGCGATTATTCTTGGTGTCCTGTCTGTCGTGGTGACACCCAAGGAAGAAGAACCTCAGATTGATGTCACCATGGCGGACATCATGGTGGCCATGCCCGGTGCCAGCACCCGGGAGGTTGAAAGCGCCATTGCCACACCTGCCGAGCAGGTAATGAGCGAAATCAAGGGCGTGAAGCACGTGTATTCTGTGTCCCGCCAGGGCCAGGCGGTGATCACCGTGCAGTTCGAGGTGGGCATCGCCCGCCAGGACGCCCTGGTTCGGCTGTACAACCAGGTGTATTCGAACCAGGACTGGTTGCCACAGAATCTCGGCGCCTCCCAGCCGGTCATAAAACCCCGGGGCATTGATGATGTACCGGTGATGACTTTGACACTGTATGACCCCACCGGCACCCACAGCGGGGAAGAACTTACCCGTCTGGCGCATATGCTGGAAGTGGCCCTGAAGCGGGTGCCCGGTACCCGGGACATCTACACAGTGGGCGGTGTGCCGGATCGGGTGGATATCCTGTTTGACCCTGCGCTGCTGGCCGGTTTCGGCCTGACCACGGCGGATATCGAAAGTGCCCTGCAGTCTGCCAACGCCTCCAGCCAGGAAGCCCGGGTAACCCGGGATAATCTCTCGATACCGGTGCAGGCCGGTACCCTGTTGCAGTCCCTGGAAGACGTAAAGCGCCTGGTGGTGGGGATGCACCAGGGCGCGGCTGTGTACCTGGATGATGTGGCGGAGGTTCGTCGCGGCAGTACCGTACCCGACCAGAGCGTGCTGGCGGGCTTCGGACCGGCCCATGGGGATGAACGGGCAGGGAAGGCCGGCGATGTCTACCCTGCGGTCACCCTCGCGATTGCCAAGAAACCGGGTGAAAACGCCATCGATATCACTACCGCGATCGAACAGCGCCTGGACCAGCTGCGCAACCGGGCACTGCCGGCCGACGTGGAGGTGCTGGTTACCCGTGACTACGGAGTGACCGCGTCTGACAAGGCGCAGAAGCTGATTTCCGACCTGGTCTCCGCCACCCTGGCGGTGATGCTGCTGGTGCTCGCCTTTATGGGCTGGCGCCAGGCGCTGATCGTCGGTATTTCGGTGCTGATCACCCTGCTGCTGACCCTGGTGTTTTCCTGGGCCTGGGGCTTTACCCTCAACCGTGTCTCGCTGTTCGCGCTGATTTTCTCCATCGGCATCCTGGTGGACGACGGCATTGTCATTACCGAGAACATTAACCGCCGCATCCAGAACAGCCGTCGGGCCATAAAAGACATTATCCCGGTGGCAGTGGATGAAGTGGGTACACCCACTATTATGGCCAGCCTGACTATCATGGCGGCCCTGCTGCCCATGGCGTTTGTCTCCGGGCTGATGGGCCCCTACATGAGCCCGATTCCGATCAACGCATCGGCCGGTATGGTGGTGTCCCAGGTTGTGGCGTTTGTGGTGGCGCCCTGGCTGGCCTTCCGGCTGCTCAAGCACAAGAAAGGCGAGGCCCTGGAAGAGGGTGGCGATTCCGGCAGCTCTGCCGATGGCGTCAGCCCGGTGTCCCTGAAAATTTTCAACACGGTGCTGGGGCCGTTTTTGGGTGAACACGCCTGGCGCCGGCGTTTGCTGGCGCTTGGGGTGGTCCTGCTCACTCTGGGCGCGGCCTCTTTGCCGGTATTCCAGGCGGTGATCCTGAAAATGCTGCCTTTCGACAACAAGTCGGAATTGCAGGTGGTGGTGGATATGCCCGAGCGCACACCCATGGAGCAAACCCAGCGGGTGCTGACCGAAATGGGCCATTACCTGGAAACCGTGGACGAAGTGGATAACTGGCAGGCCTATGCCGGTACCGCTTCACCGATCAATTTCAACGGCCTGGTGCGCCAATATTATCTGCGCAGCGAGCCCTACCAGGGTGATATCCAGGTCAACCTGGCCAGTGCGGAGGCGCGCAGCCGCCCCTCCCATGACATCACCCAGGCCCTTCGTGGCCCGCTTACCGAGATTGCTGACCGGTATGGCGCCAAGGTGAAAATGGTGGAAGTGCCGCCGGGGCCGCCGGTGATGTCGCCGCTGGTAGCGGAAGTCTACGCCGCCGATGGCTTCCGCCGGGCGGAGCTGGCCAACCTGATTGCCGGAGATATGGCAAACATTGAGGGGCTGGTGGATATCGACACCACCCTGGAAGCACCTACCCGGCAATGGGAAGTGGTGGTGGACCGGGCCCGGGCGGCCCGGCTGGGTGTGTCCCAGGCCCAGGTGGTGGCTACCCTGCAGACGACCCTGGGCGGGGTTAACGTCAGTTACCTGCACGATGAACAGGCCAAGTACCCGGTGCCAATCAGGGTGATTTTGTCTGAGGCCGACAAGGCCCAGCCGTCTGCCCTGTTGTCCATCAAGGTGCGCAGCCGCAGTGGCGAGCTGGTGCCACTGGCCAGTGTCGCCGAGGTGCGGGAAGCGGACTGGATGGGCGCTATCTATCACAAGGACTTGCTGCCGGTGACCTACGTGACGGCGGATATGGCCGGCGAGATTGATTCACCGCTATACGGCATGTTCCGGATGGTCAGTTTGCTGAACGAGCAGGAGCAGGCACCGGAGCAGTTCTTTATCCAGCAACCGCCACTGCCGGAAAAAGGCACCCTGAAATGGGATGGCGAGTGGCAGATCACCTACGAAACCTTCCGGGATATGGGCGCTGCCTACAGTGTGGGTGTGTTCATGATCTTCGTACTGCTGGTGGCCCAGTTCCGCTCCTATATCCTGCCGCTGGTGATCATGGCGCCGATTCCGCTGACCATGATCGGCATCATGCCCGGCCATGCCCTTCTGGGTAAGGAATTCACCGCCACCAGTATGATCGGCATGATCGCCCTGGCGGGGATTATCGTACGTAATTCCATCCTGTTGGTGGTGTTTATCAAGCAGCTGCTGGACGAAGGCATGGAGCTGGAGAAGGCGGTGGTTCTGGCCGGTGCCGTGCGGATCAAGCCCATTGCGCTGACGGCGGTGTCTGCCGTAGTAGGAGCTTACTTCATCCTCAGTGACCCGATCTTCAACGGCCTGGCGATTTCGCTGGTGTTCGGGCTGGCCATGTCCACGCTGTTCACGGTGATTGTGGTGCCGCTGCTGTACTACACCCTGGCCCGCTGCAAGTGGGTTTGAAGCCGCTAGCGGGCGGGCCAGTAGCGCTGCATTTCCAGGAACAGGAATGAGGCGCTCCAGGTCAGCAGCAGAAACCCGGTAAGTCCCTCAATGCCTGTCAGGTAGCGCAGCTGGCCGAGGGGCACAATGTCGCCGTAGCCCAGCGTGGTGAAGGTGCTGAAGGAAAAGTAGACGCAATCGAGCAGGCTGCCCGAGAAGTTACCGGTCAGCAGGCCCCAGCCGTCGGCGTGGTGCATGAACCAGAATGCGGTGGCGAACACCCATACCTGCAGTGCGTGGGAAATCAGGCACCCCAATACCGCCACAATCAGGCGGAAATGGTGGCTCTTTCTCATTTTGCCGAGCATGGTGCTCAGGCGCAGCAAGGTTTCATTATGGATAAGCACCACAATGCACACCAGGGCGCAGTTGAGCAGGACAACGTTCAGCAATGTGTCGTAGGTACTCGGCATTGAGCGGGCTTCCTGGTCAAGAAGGGGGCCTGTGTGAATTTGTCGCAGGGTGCGGTCAATCGGATCCGCCCTGAAAATTGTATAGTAGTTTTAGCGCGTTAACGCGACCCTGCCAACCGGAACAAGAAACCTGGCTATGTTGAAACGTCTGTTACCCCTGATCATCCTGGCTGTTGGTGTACTGGTTTTTATTGCCCTGAAAGCCACCCGTCCCGAACCGGCGGAGGTTACGGCCACGGAACGCAGCTGGCGCGTTGAGGTGCAAGCCATTACACCGGGCAGCCAGGTGCCGGTATTGCCCCTGTATGGCGAGGTGCTTGCGCCGGACCAGCAAACCATCACTGCCACGCTGGCGGGCCGGGTGGCGGAGCGCCCGGTGTCTGAAGGGATGAGCGTGAAACAGGGCGATTTGTTGCTGGCGCTGGACGAAGCGGACATCGGCCCGGCATTGGCCCAGGCCCGGGCCCAGGTGGATGACCTGGATGCCCAGATAAGCTCCGAACAGGTGCGCTACCGCAACGACCAGGCCGCCCTGAAAAGTGAACAGGCCATTGTTGCCAATGCCCGGCGCCAGTTTGAGCGTATTGAATCGCTGGTGGGGCGCAACCTGGCTTCCCGTGAAAACCTTGAGGCGGCAACCGATGCCCTGGCCCGTGCCGAACTGACGGTCAGCACCCGGCAGCGGGCTATCCAGGAACACCCCGCCCGCCTGCAAAGCCTCGAGGCCAAACTGGCCCAGGCCCGGGCTAATCTTTCCGCGACGGAACGGGATGTCGACCGGGCCAGGGTGGTGGCACCGTTTGACGGTGTGGTGACCGGTATTGAGGTGGCCGTAGGCGATCAGGTATCCCGCAACGAGCCTCTGCTGACGGTGTATCCCACCCGGGGCCTGGAAGTGCGGGCCCGGGTACCCCAGGTATTCCAGAACGAACTGATCACCGCGCTTGGGCAAGGGCAAACCCTGACCGCGATTTCAGATAATGGCCATCAATTCGTCCTAGCCCGCTTTGCAGGCCTGTCAGACCCCGCCGGAACCGAAGCCGTGCTGGAACTGCAGGGCGAACCCGGCGGCCTGCGCCCCGGGGCGTTGCTGCCCCTGACCCTTGAACGACCCGCCCGGCAACAGGCGGTGGACGTACCGTTCAGCGCCCTCTATGGCGCGGACAGCGTTTACCTGATGACCGAAGATGGCCGCATGCAGCGGGTTGAAGTAGAACGCATCGGCGAGGCCCGCAGTGAAAACGGCGAACGCCGGTTGCTGATTGCCGGAGAGCAGCTCACCCCCGGTGCCCGCCTGATCACCACCCACCTGCCCAATGCTGTGACCGGTTTGAAAGTTGAACTGGCAGATGCTGACGGGGAGCCTGCCCAGTGAAGCGAAAGCAGGGCGTAATCGGTTTCTTTGTTCATCACCGGGTTGCCGGCAACCTGGTGATGCTGGTGATGTTGCTGGGTGGCGCACTGGCGCTGACCCGGATGAATATCCAGTTTTTCCCCACCTTTGCCCTGGATGTGGTCAGCGTGCGGGTGGTCTGGAGCGGTGCCTCTGCAGAAGACGTGGAGCGCGGTATTACCGACCCGCTGGAGCAGCGCCTGCGCAGTGTCGATGGCCTGAAAAAGATGACGTCCACCTCCGCCCAGGGGGTGTCCTCCATCAGCCTGGAATTCCATGAAGGCACCGACCCGATCCAGGCGGTGGACGATGTACGCCAGCAGGTGGATGAATTCAACAACCTGCCCGGCGACGCCGAGGAACCTCAGGTAGCCCGGGTGGAACGGTATGAACCGGTGGCCCGGCTACTGGTATACGGCGAGGTGGATCGTAGCGAACTGCGCCAGCTGGTGTACCGGTTTGAAGACGAGCTGCTGGAGCGGGGTATTGACCGCATCAACATCCGTGGCTTGCCGGAACAGCAGATCAGCGTGGATGTGCCGGTAGAACGGCTGGAAACCCTGGGGCTGTCGCTGGAGCAGATTGCTGACCGCGTTGCTTCCCTGTCCCGTGATTTGCCGGCGGGCATGATGGCCCAGCAGGATGCCACCCGGGAATTGCGTTCGGTGGAGCAGCGTCGCAGCCCCCAGGCCTTTGAGACGATTCCGGTACTCAGCGGAGACCGCATTCGCCTGCAGTTGGGTGATATCGCCATCATTCGCCAGGAAGCCCGGGACAACCAGACGGTGATGGAAAACGAAGGTCTGCCGGCGGTGGAGCTGCAGCTGCAGCGGGCGGAGAACGGCAACTCGCTGGCGGCGGCCCGGGTGCTGGAAAACTGGCTGGAAGACACCCGCCCGGTATTACCGCCCACGATCAAAATGCAGGTGTATGACGAAACCTGGCAGCTGCTGGAAGACCGGATTTCCCTGCTGGTGAATAACGGCCTCAGCGGCCTGGTGTTGGTGATCGCCCTGCTGTACCTGTTTCTGCCCGGGCGGGTGGCGGCCTGGGTGGCCATCGGTATTCCCACCGCCTTTTTGGCGGCACTGGCGGTGCTGTGGCTGCTGGGTGGCTCCATCAATATGATGTCGCTGTTTGCCCTGATCATGGCGCTCGGGGTTATCGTGGATGATGCCATTGTGGTGGGCGAGGATGCCGATGCCCATGCCCGCATGGGGGAGCAATCCATCTACGCCGCCGAAGGCGCCGCCAAGCGCATGGTGTGGCCGGTGCTGGCCTCGTCCCTGACCACGGTGGCTGCGTTTATGCCGCTGCTGGTGGTGGGCGGCATTATCGGCAATATTCTGGGCGATATTCCGCTGGTGATGATCTGTGTTCTGGTGGCTTCGTTGCTGGAATGCTTTGTGGTATTGCCGGCTCACCTGCGCCATGCCTTTGTGGTCAAGGACAAGGGCGACAAGCTACCGGAGCAGGGCGCCCGACCGCGCGGTAATCCGGTAAGCCGGTTCCGGGACCGGTTCGAACAGGGTTTTGACCGTTTCCGGGAAGGCCCGTTCCGCCGGTTTTCCCGGTACAGCCTGAAACACCGCGGCGCCACCGTGGCCAGCGCCCTGGCCCTGGCGATTGTGACGGTGGGCTTGCTGGCCGGCGGCCGCCTGGGCTTTAACTTCTTCCCCACACCGGAGCCTTCCGTGTTCTATGCCAATGCCAGCTTTGTGGCCGGCACGGACAAAGGCACCGTGGAAGATTTCATGCGCCAGATGCAGCAGACCCTGAACGAAACCGAGCAGGCCCTGGGTGGCAACCTGATCCGCCATGCGGTAACCACCTTCGGGGCCACCCAGGGTGCCGAGGGCAGCTCCCGTAACGATGACGAACTGGGCTCCATGCTGGTGGAGTTGGTGCCGTCGGACCGGCGGGACGTTCGCAACCCGGAGTTTATGCGGGAATGGCGCAGCCGCATGGCGCTGCCCGCCGGGCTGGATGCCCTGAACATCAATGAACGCCAGGCCGGGCCTCCGGGGCGGGATGTGAACGTACGCCTGACCGGCGATAACGCAGAAAACCTGAAACGGGCCGCTGATGAAGTGGCCCAGGCCCTGAGCACCCTGCCCGGGGTGCTGGATGTGGAAGACGACATGCCCTGGGGCCGGGAACAACTGATCTACCAGGTGAGCCCGTTTGGTGAGGCCATGGGCCTGACCACGGTGGATCTTGGCCGGCAGTTGCGGGCCGCCTTTGACGGCCGGATTGCGCAGATCTACCAGGATGGTCGCGACGAAGTGGAAGTGCGGGTGCAGCTGCCCCGGGATCAGCGGGAACAGTATTCCACCCTCGAGCGCATGACCGTGCGCCTGCCCGACGGCCGGTTTGTGCCCCTTGCCCAGGTGATGAACCTGGATCACCGTCAGGGCTTCCAGGCTCTGCGCCACGCCGATGGCAAGCTGGCGGTGGAAGTGGCGTCAGCACTCAATACCCGGGTGGCCACGACCGACCAGGTGATCGAGAGCCTGCAGGCCGGCGCGCTGCCGGACATTGCCAGCCGCTACGGCGTGCGTTACAGCTTTGAAGGCCGTTCCGCTGACCAGCGCGAAACCATGGACGACATGAAAACCGGCCTGGTGATCGGTGTTGCGCTGATGTACGTGGTGCTGGCCTGGGTGTTTGCGTCCTGGAGTTTGCCGCTGATCGTGATGGCCATCATCCCGTTCGCCCTGGTGGGTGCCCTGTTGGGGCACTGGATCATGGGGCTTCAGCTGACGATTCTGTCACTGTTTGGCCTGTTCGGCCTGTCCGGTATCGTAGTCAACAACGCGATTATTCTGGTGGCTTTCTACAACCAGCAGCGACAGAAAGGCCTGGGCATTACCGATGCCCTGAACGAAGCGGCGGTGCAGCGGGTGCGGGCAGTGTTGCTGACTTCCCTGACCACCATCGGCGGCCTGTTGCCCCTGCTGTTTGAAACCTCCCTGCAGGCCCAGTTCCTGATTCCGATGGCGACATCCATCGCCTTTGGCCTGGGGTTGGCGACCTTCCTGGTGTTGCTGGTGATTCCGGCACTGTTGTCCTGGGTGGAGCAGTTCCGGGAATGGCGGGCCAGCCGTCGGGGCCCGCAGCCGGAGGTGTCGGAAGCCTGAGTGCCGTTACTCAGGTTTCCTTGAGGTCTTTCCAGGCCGCGTACTTGTGCAGGTCGGATTCCACCAGTTTCAGGCACAGGGCAACCACGCCGGCATCATCCAGCAGGCCAAAGCCGAAAATGAGGTCCGGAATCAGGTCCAGCGGGTTCATCACGTACAGCAGCGCACCGGCGATGGCAGCAATGGATTTCCAGGGAATGGCCCGGTAGTCGCCGCGCCAGTAGTCCCGGATCAGTGAAAACATCAGGTGGATGTCGGTGCCAAAGCGCTTGAGCTTGCCGCTGTTTTTCACTTTGTCTTCGATGGCTTTCTGTCGCTCCAACAGGGATTGCAGGTCCTCTTTCTGAACCTGGCTGGCTTCCTTGTCCAGCTGATGCTTAGCCGTTTTATCTGTAATCCACGCCATATGTTTTACCTTCCTGAAAATTGATGCGCCCAAGATAGCAGGGTCAGCCAACAAAAATCCGCTTCGCCAGGCCGGCTCCCTTGAGGCCCTGGATGGCAGGGTTGTTACCAGCCCGGCGTGTTATTCAGGCTTCGCCTTGCCAGCGTGCCACGAAATGCCCTTCAGGATCGTACTGGCTGACTTGCTTGTCCAGATTAAACTGGCGCAATCCACGGGGGTCTGCGCCCACGCCGGCGAGGTACTGCCAGTTGCCGTAGTTACTGGCGACATCGTAGTCCACCAGTTGCTGCTCAAACCAGGCGGCGCCGTAACGCCAGTCCTGGGCCAGTTCATTGACCAGGCAACTGGCCACCAGTTGCCGAGCCCGGTTACTGATATAACCTGTGAGCCGGAGCTGGTTCATGGCGGCGTTGACCAGCGGGTAGGGTGTGGTGCCCCGGCACCAGCTCTCGAAATCCGGCCGGTGGAAGGCGGTGTCACGGCTTTGCTGTTGTACGCCATCCCGCAGGAACAGCCGGCGGCCGTGCTTCATGGCGTACCAGTAGAAGTATTCCCGCCACAACAGCTCGAACCACAGCCAGTAGGTGGAATCGTTGCGGGTTTCGGACTGCTCGTATTCGTCAATCATGCCGGTCACCTCGCGTACCGACAGGCAGCCGTTGGCCAGCCAGGGTGACAGGCGGGATGACGCCAGCGGATCATCCAGTGCGTTGCGGGTTTCCTTGTAGCGGGCTATGCCATGGCTGACAAACAGGTATTCCCGCAATTGCCGCAGCCCGGCTTCTTCACTACCCCGGAAGCCGGCATCGTGTTCCGGTTCGGTAATCGGTGGGCAATCGCCCCGGTTGTCCTTCGCAAATCCCGGAGGCGGCGGCAGGGCCGTCATGGTGCGGATGCGTAGCCGGTCGGTGCAGCGGTCACCCTGTTTCTCCACCAGCTTGCGGAACTGGGAGAAGGTGTGGGGTAAGTCGGCCAGGTCCATGGGCAGGGATTTTTCAGTGAACAGGCTCAGGGTTTCAAATTGCTGGAAGTGCACATCCGGCAGCTTCTCCTGAAGGCCCTGCCATTGACTAGCTTCTTCTGTGCCTGGCTGCCGGGTGCGGATTACCTGGTTGACCTGGTGTTGTTGTACCAGTTCGGGAAGCACGTTTTCTGGCTCCCCAAACGCGATGTGGAGGCGCTGGCCAAGGGGCCGGAGATTGCGTTCCAGGGTCATCAGGCTTTGCCACAGGAAACGCCAGCGGTGTTCGCCCATGGCGCTGAGCCCGAGCGGCCCGGGTTGGAACCAGCGGGGCTCTACCACGTACACGCACAGCAGCATGTCTGAGCGGCCGGCGGCCAGCAGGGCAGCGTTGTCGTGCATGCGAAGATCGCGGGTAAACCAGTAGAGTGTGCGCACCTGAAGGGCCCTTTCTGACAGTTCGGGAATCTATACGCCCGCGCCTGCGTATGAGATTGCAGCGCGGGAAAGCCTGCAGCCGGCAGGCGTGTTAAAGTTAAGAGTGTATCCCGCAAGCCTGACCCGACCAAACGGAAACGAGGAGACTGAACGTGATCAAATCCCGCGCAGCTGTGGCATTTGAAGCCAATAAACCGCTGGAAATTGTTGAAGTGGATGTGGCACCACCCAAGGAAGGCGAAGTGCTGGTGAAGATCGTGGCAACCGGTGTGTGCCATACCGATGCCTACACCCTGTCCGGCGCTGACCCCGAGGGCCTGTTTCCGACCATTCTGGGCCACGAGGGTGGCGGCATTGTCGAAGCGGTGGGCCCTGGCGTAACCGGCCTGGAAGTGGGCGACCACGTGATTCCGCTGTACACAGCCGAGTGTGGCAAGTGTAAATTCTGCACCTCCGGCAAGACCAACCTGTGTGGCGCTGTGCGTGAAACCCAGGGCAAGGGTGTGATGCCGGACGGCACCTCCCGCTTCTCCTACAAGGGCCAGCCGCTGTACCACTACATGGGCTGCTCCACCTTCTCTGAATACACCGTGCTGCCGGAAATCTCCCTGGCCAAGATCCCCAAGGAAGCGCCCCTGGACAAGGTGTGCCTGCTGGGTTGTGGCGTAACCACCGGCATCGGTGCGGTACTGAACACCGCCAAGGTTGAGGAAGGTGCGACTGTGGCTATCTTTGGTCTGGGTGGCATCGGCCTGGCAGCCATCATCGGTGCGACCATGGCCAAGGCTGGTCGCATCATTGCCGTCGACATCAACCCGGGCAAGTTCGACATCGCCAAACAGCTGGGTGCTACCGATGTGGTTAACCCGAACGATTACGACAAGCCGATCCAGGAAGTCATCATCGAAATGACCGATGGCGGTGCCGACTACACCTTCGAGTGTGTGGGCAACGTGAAGCTGATGCGTGCCGCGCTGGAAGCCTGCCATAAGGGCTGGGGTGAAAGCACCATCATCGGCGTGGCCGGTGCCGGTGAAGAGATCAGCACCCGCCCGTTCCAGCTGGTAACCGGCCGGGTATGGCGCGGTTCCGCCTTCGGTGGCGTGAAAGGCCGCACGGAGCTGCCGTCTTACGTGGAAAAAGCCGAGAAAGGTGAGATCCCGCTGGATGTGTTCATCACCCACGAGATGAAGCTGGAAGACATCAACAAGGCGTTTGACCTGATGCACGAGGGTAAGAGCATCCGGTCGGTGATTCACTTCTGATCATTGCTGGCCAGAAGTGAATCAACGAGTTGCCGGGGCGCGGGTGTTTGCCCGCTCCCGGTTAACTCAGGCTTTGCAGGAGTTGCGAGGCCAGGGTCTGAGGGCATTCAACGGAAGGTACGTGCCCGATCCCATCCAGAATAACCGGGTCCGAAGCGCCACTGAACTGTGCCAGTGCTTTCAGGGACTCTGGTGGTGTTGCCAGGTCTTCGGAGCCACCGATCAGCAGTAACGGCACCTTGTGTCCGTGCAGCTTTTCCCGGAAGTCCGCTTTGCCCAGCATTTCGCACAGCAGTGCATAGCTGTTGGCGTCGCCCCGTCCCATGATCACTTTCCAGCCGTCCAGAAGCGCAGGCTGTTCCTGACAGGCATTTGGGCCGAACCAGCGGGGTACGATTTCGCCGGCCATCGCCACCAGGCCTTTCTCCCGAACGTTGGCCGCACGCAGGCTCCAGGCCTCCTCGGTGCCAATGATGGCGCCGGTGTTGGTCAGTGTGGCAGTTTCAAGCTGCTCGCTATGGGCGGCAATCAGCTGCTGACCGATTACCCCGCCGATAGAGGTGCCGGCAAAATGAAAGCTGGATACCCCGGCTTCTTTCGCCAGTGCCAGGGCTTCCTGTGCCAGATCTTCCGGGGTGATCTCTCCGGCCGTTTCGGGCCAGGCGCCACTTGCACCGTGCCCGGGCAGGTCCCAGGTCAGAACCCGGAACTTTGGTAACAGCGTGGGCAGCATGTCGTCCCAAACCCCCTGGGTCATGCCCAGAGGGTGTGCCAGCATCAATAACGGCTTTTGGCTGTCGCCCAGCAGGCGATAGCAGATGGTGCGGCCGTTGTGATTCAGAAAAGCCATGTTGTCTCCTCAGAATGGGTCCGATCAGACCCGTTCAATCAGTGTAGCAATACCCTGACCCACGCCCACACACATGGTGCACAGGGCGTAGCGGCCGCCAGTGCGCTGCAGTTGGTGTGCCGCAGTCTGCAGCAGGCGCGCGCCGGACATGCCCAGTGGGTGGCCTAGGGCAATGGCACCACCGTTCGGGTTCACCCGGGGGTCGTCATCGGCAACGCCCAGCTCCCGCAGCACAGCCAGGCCCTGGGCGGCGAAGGCTTCGTTGAGCTCAATCACGTCGATCTCATCGATGCTGATGCCCTGTTTTTTCAGCAGCTTCTGGACAGCCGGGACAGGGCCAATACCCATGATCCTCGGTTCTACGCCAGCGGTCGCCATGCCCAGAATTTTCGCCATAGGCTTCAGCCCGTGCTGTTTGACTGCTGCTTCGCTGGCCACCAGCATCGCGGCGGCGCCGTCGTTGACGCCCGAAGCGTTGCCGGCGGTCACACTGCCGTTTTCACGGAATGGAGCTGGCAGGGCCGCGAGTTTCTCCAGGGTACTGGCGCGGGGATGTTCGTCGGTGTCGAACACCAGCGGGTCTTGTTTGCGGCGCGGAATGGACACCGGCACGATCTCTTCGGCAAATACACCTTCCTGCTGTGCCCGAGCGGTTTTCTGCTGGGAGCGGAAGGCGAACAGGTCCTGATCTTCCCGCGACACCTTGTACTGCTCGGCCACGTTCTCCGCCGTTTCCGGCATTGAATCGACGCCGTACTGCTTTTTCATCAGCGGATTCACAAAGCGCCAGCCGATGGTGGTGTCTTCGATCTTCTGGCCGCGGGAGAACGCGGAGTCAGCCTTGCCCATCACGTAGGGCGCGCGGGACATGGATTCCACGCCGCCGGCCAGTACCAGGTCCATTTCACCGGCGCGGATGGCGCGGAAGGCAGTGCCCACGGCGTCCATGCCGGATCCGCACAGCCGGTTGAGGGTGGTGCCGGGCACGGAAGTGGGCAAGCCCGCCAGCAGCGCAGACATACGCGCTACGTTGCGGTTGTCTTCACCGGCCTGGTTGGCGCTGCCCATCATTACTTCGTCGATGGCGGCAGGGTCCAGTTCCGGCGCCTGCTCCAGCACGGCCTTGAAAATATGGGCGGCAAGGTCGTCCGGGCGCACACTGGCCAGGGTGCCGCCGAAACGGCCGATGGCGGAGCGGCGGGGATGGCAAATGAATACGTCAGTCATGGTGGGCCTCACTGTTGGCCGGAATGATGGGCATTGGTGCGGGTTTTCAGGTCCCGCAGCACTTCGAGTTCCTCGGCGGTCGGCGCCGGGGTGGTTTCCAGCTGCTCTGCAAAGCGGATGTCCCAGCCGGTCGCCTCGATCACGTCTTCCCGGGTCACGTTCGGGTGCAGGGAGGTGACCACGAGCTCCTTAGTCTCCGGATCCGGCTTGAGGATGCACAGGTCGGTGATCACTACCGTGGGGCCACAGCCAATGTTGGGTACGTTGTCCCGGGCCTTGCCGTCACGGCCGAAGCCGACGGTGGTCACGAAGTCCACATCCTTCACGAAGGTGCGCCTGGAGTGCTTCACGGTAATGAACACTTCCTTCGCGTTGGTGGCAATTTCCGGGGCGCCGCCACCGCCGGGCAGGCGAACTTTCGGCTCGCGGTAATCGCCGATCAGGGTGGTGTTCAGGTTGGCGTAACGGTCGATCTGGGCGGTGCCCAGGAAGCCAACGCTGATGTGGCCGCCCTGCAGCCAGTAGCGGAACATCTCAGGCACGGAAACCGTGGTCAAGGCCGATTCGCACAGCTCGCCGTCGCCGATGGACAGTGGCAGCACGTCTGGCTTGGTTTGCAGGGTGCCGGATTCGTAGATCAGGGTGACATCCGGAGCGTGGGTCAGGCGAGCCAGGTTGGCGGCCTCGCTGGGCAGGCCGATACCCACGAAGCAAGTCATGTCGTTGGTCAGCGCACGGGCAGCGGTAACGCTCATCATTTCTGAAGATGTGAATTCAAGGCTCATCACGCGGCTCCTTTCTCGAATACGTTTTCTTGCAGCCAGGTCTGGAAGGTCTCGCGGTCGCGGGCAACGCCGTCCCAGTCCTTATAGAAGGCGTTGTCACGGTCGTAGTAGCCCAGTGCGTACGAGGGCTTGGCGCCTTTCGGGGCTTCGGCAATTGCAGTGATCGCCCAGGATGGCAGCACGCAGGCATTAACCGATGCGCCCAGGTCATCCACGATTTCCTCGACGGTGACGATGCTGCGCTTGGCGGCCAGCACCACCTCTTTCTGAATGCCAACAATGCCTTCGATCAGCACATTGCCCTTGCGGTCGGCCCGCTGGGCATGGATTACCGCGACATCGGGGCGAATGGACGGCACGGCGGCCAGGCGCTCACCGGTAAACGGGCATTCGATGAACTTGATCTGGTCATTCACTTTCGGCAGATCGCTGCCTACATATCCGCGCAGAACTGCCAGCGGCAGGCCGGCAGCGCCAGCTTCATAGGCGTTGGCCATGGCCGCATGGCTGTGTTCGAGAATCTCCAGCTGGTTCGGCCAGCCCTTTTCAACAGCATCCCGCAGGCGGTGCAGGGAGCCCACACCCGGGTTGCCGCCCCAGGAGAAGATCAGTTTTTTGGCACAGCCGGCGCCGATCATCTGGTCATACACCAGGTCCGGGGTCATGCGGATCAGGGTCAGATCCCGCTTTTCCTGACGGATGATTTCGTGGCCCGCAGCAAACGGGATCAAGTGGGTGAAGCCTTCCATCGCCACGGTATCACCGTTGTTGATGTATTTGCTCACCGCTTCCTTGAGGGGAAGAAACTCGGCCATCGCAATGCCTCCTGTGTCACTTCTGTGATGAGTTCGCTGTACGAACATAAGTTTAATATGCGAACATGATGGCGCGATTGGTTTTGGGTCGTCAAGTACAAATTTTGTTCACAAGGCAAAAATGTACAGTTGTTCGTTGTGCGAACACGCTGTGGGCGTGCGAAACTAAGGCCAGTAACGGTACTTAAGGAGTCAGAATGGACGAGCAGATTCTCAAGCCCGGTGATCGGGATTACGTGGGAGCGTTGGCTTCGGGGCTGGAGGTTTTACAGGCTTTTGATGCGGAGCACCCACGAATGACCCTGAGCGAAGTGGCAGCCCGCACCGAGATGGACCGGGCCAAGGCCCGGCGCTTCCTGCTGACGCTGCACGCACTGGGCTTTGTGAAGCGAACCGGCCGGCAGTTTGAGCTGACCCCCCGGGTGCTTCAGCTGGGTTATGCCTACCAGGCGTCAAACCAGTATCGGGCGGTGATTCAACAGTACCTTGAAGACGTCACAGCTGAACTCGGGGAGTCGTCTTCGCTGGCCGTGCTGGACGGTGATGACGTGGTTTACGTGGTGCGCTCTGCAGCCCGCCACCGGTTGATGGCCATTACCCTGTCTGTAGGCACGCGCTTGCCTGCGGCCTATACCTCGATGGGGCGGGTGCTGTTGGCTCAGTTGCCGGATAATGAATTGAAGGCGTATCTCGACAGGGTCAGGCTCGAGCCATTTACCGAGTTTTCCATTACCGACAAACAGGCGCTTCGGAACGAAATAGATAAGGTTCGCGAGCAGGGCTATGCAATGGTTGACCAGGAGCTGGATCAGGGATTGCGCTCGGTTGCAGTGCCAGCATTCGCTGGCAGTGGCGAGTTGCTGGGTGCCCTGAACATCAGTACCAACGCAGCACGGGTGGATATGGATACCCTGATGAACGCCTACCTGCCACGCCTTCAGGATGTTGCGGAGAAGATTCGCCAGGCCGCCCGTTAGCACTCACGGATAACGACCGGTCAGCCGGTTCTCCACCAGCTCTGCCAGAATGGTATTGGTCAGGCGCATCACCGCATTTGGGTTCTCGCCCCTGCGGCGGGAGGCAATAACAGGGGTGGTGATGTTGTCATCCTCCAGTGGCATATAGTCGACCCCTTCACGGTGCAGCCGGCGAACCTGCTCCGGTACCAGGGTAAAGCCCATGTCGGACGCCACCAGCGACAATGCGGTCTGCACATCGTTCACCTGCTGGATTACGTGGACTTTCAAGCCCCGACGGTGAAAAAGGCCCTGGGTAATATCGGAGAAGTTGGGCCCGGCGCCGGCTGGAAAGGTAACCATGGGCACCTCCGAGAGCTCTTTCATAGAAGGTGGATGCCGGGTGAGCGGATGGTTAGCAGGGACGGCAGCAACCATTGGCTCGTCAAACAGAAGTTCCTGATCTACGTCCGGATCCTGAATGTGGAGCCGGCCAAAGCCGATATCGATCTTGCCAGCTTTCAGGGCTTCCACCTGCTCCCGGGTTTTCAGCTCATGCAGCACAATTTCCAGGTTTTTGTTCTGGCGCAGTCGGCGCACCATCAGTGGCAGCTGGCCGTAAAACACTGAAGGCACGAAGCCGATCGAGAACAGGGTTTTCCGATGCTGGGCAATCCGGCGGGTGTCGTCTACGGTGGCATTTACTTTGTCCAGTACCTGCTTGGCCTGCTCCAGAAAGTACTCCCCCCCAGTGGTCAGTTCCAGGCCTCGTGGTTTACGAATGAACAATTCTACGCCCACTTCCTCCTCCAGCTGTTTGATGGCCCGGGTCAGGGGCGGCTGGGCGATAAACAGTTTTTCGGCAGCGCGGGTCAAGTTGCCGGCCTCGGCCACCGCGACGAAGTACCGCAAGTGTCTCAGCTCCATCCATACCTCCAGGGTATCGGTTATTACTTAATCAATATTGGTTCACGTTAGTGAAACTTCGTACTGTTCGAATCACAGGATTTTTACCTTGCGATTCGGAGCAGCCATGTCAGCCACCATTCAGTCCATCGAAGCGATCCTGGTCGAGATCCCGACCATTCGCCCGCACAAGCTATCTATGACAACCATGGGGGTTCAGACCATGGTGATTGTGCGTGTGAAGGATTCTGATGGCCTGGAAGGCCTCGGCGAGGCAACCACTATCGGTGGCCTGGCCTACGGCCCGGAAAGCCCCGAAAGCGTGAAGCTTACCATTGATACCTATTTCAAACCGCAACTGATTCATCAGCCAGCCAGCAACATCAATACCCTGAGGGTAATGTTAGACCGCTCCACTCGTGGCAACAACCTCGCCAAGTCCGCTATCGAGACCGCCCTGCTGGACCTTCAGGGCAAGCGCCTGAATCGCCCGGTGTCGGACCTGCTCGGCGGCGCACTGCACCAGCACATCCCGGTGCTCTGGACCCTGGCCAGCGGCGATACCGCTAAAGACATCGAGGAGGCTCTGGGGCTGCTCGAAACCCGCCGCCACTGTGACTTCAAGCTCAAGATCGGTTCCCGCCCGGTGATGGACGATGTTCGCCATGTGGCGGCGATTAAAGAAGCGGTCGGTGACAGCGCCAGTGTCCGCGTGGATGTGAATCAGGCCTGGGATGAAGCGACTGCGGCAAAAGGCATGGCCGAGTTGCAGGCTGCCGGTATTGACCTGGTAGAGCAGCCCACCCCGATGAAGGATTACGCCGCCCTGGTACGGCTGTCTGAAAAGTTCCACCTGCCCATCCTGGCCGACGAGGCCGTGGCAGACGCCAAGGATATGTTCAGCCTGGCGGCCGCGGGCTTCAGCGGCGCCGTAGCGATGAAAATTGCCAAGGCGGGTGGCCCGATGAAGGCACTGGACCAGGCGAAGGTGGCCCAGGCAGCGGGTATCGGCCTGTACGGCGGCACCTTGCTGGAAGGCACCATCGGCACTGCCGCTTCCCTGCATGCATGGTCAACCCTGGAAACCCTGCACTGGGGCACGGAGATGTTCGGCCCGCTGCTGATGAAAGACGACATCGTGGTCAAGCCGCTGAACTTCCACAACAACGGCGTCGACCTGCCGAAGGGCCCGGGCCTGGGTGTGGAAATTGATGAAGACAAGCTGGACCGGTATCGCCGCAAAGCCTGATACGCCAAAAGATTCAGTAAACGGAGGAAAGCACATGCTGTTCAAAGTCGAGATGAAGGTGAACATTCCCCACGACATGCCATCGGAAGTGGCCGCCGACATCAAGGCCCGGGAAAAAGCCTACGCCCAGGACCTGCAGCAGCAGGGCAAGTGGCGCCACCTCTGGCGGGTAGCGGGCAGCTACGCCAACGTCAGCATTTTTGACGTAGCAGACAACGCCGAGTTGCAAGACCTGATCAGCAACCTGCCGCTGTTCCCCTTTATGGATATCACCGTTGCACCCTTGTGCCGGCACCCGTCTTCCATCCATGAGGATGACCGTTAATCACACCCATTGTTGCTAACTGATGAACTGATACGAGCAACAAAAATAACAGTAACCGAGGAGAACAATCATGACCGTTAAAACCATGCATACTGCGGACGTGAAGGACCTGCTGGAGAAAGTGGCCGGCTTCAACCAGGAAGGTGGAAACGAGCGAGTAAAGAAAATTGTTCATCGTCTGATGCACGATATTTTCCAGATTGTTGAAGACTTTGACGTGACAGCCGAAGAGTTCTGGCAGGCCGTTTACTACGTTGGTGACCTGGGCAAGAACGGCGAAGCCGCCCTGCTGGCGCCGGGCCTGGGCATGGACAAATACCTGGACATCCGTATGGATGCCGAAGACGAGCAAGCCGGCCTGGCCGGTGGCACGCCGCGCACCATTGAAGGCCCGCTGTATGTAGCCGGTGCCCCCATGAGCGAAGGCTTTGCCCGCATGGATGATGGTTCCGACGAAAGTGCCGAGACCATGATCCTGACCGGTCAGGTGACCGACGAGAATGGCCAGCCGGTCGCCAACGCCGTGGTTGACGTATGGCACGCCAACACCATGGGCAACTACTCTTACTTCGACCAGTCCCAGACAGACTACAACCTGCGTCGTCGCATCAAGACCGACGAAAATGGCCGTTACACTGCCCGGTCCATCATTCCGGCTGGCTACGGCTGCCCGCCCGAGGGTTCTACCCAGGCACTGCTGAACCTGCTGGGTCGTCACGGTAACCGTCCGGCGCACATCCACTTCTTCATCTCCAAGCCGGGCTACAAGCACCTGACCACCCAGATCAACCTGGCAGGTGACGAGTACACCTACGACGACTTCGCCTTCGCCACCCGTGAAGAGCTGGTGGTTGAAGCCAACCGCATCGAAGACCCGGCCAAGGCTGAGCAGTTCGGCCTGAACAAGCCGTTCACCGAAGTGGAGTTCAACATCCAGCTGGTTGCTACCGACAAGCCTGAGCTGCAAAGCCGCCATGAGCGCAAGCGCGCCCTGGAAGGCGAAGCGGCCTGATTCCAACCCTTTAATCCCAATGTTCTTGTGATCCGACCGGCCTGTGAATGCAGGCCGGCCAGGGGGCCCTCACGCCCGAAAAACGGTTTTCACAACAACAAAATGGAGTGACGAACATGACTCGCCAACTCGACCGACTTGAGAAAACGATCCGCAACGCGGTGGAAGCCGATGCACAGACTGGCCACTACCGCTGTGACCGCAGCATCTTCACCGACGAAGAGCTGTTTGAGCTGGAGATGAAACACATCTTCGAAGGCAACTGGATTTTCCTGGCCCATGAGAGCCAGATCGAGAATCCGGGCGACTACTACACCACCATGGTGGGTCGTCAGCCGGTGATCATCACCCGGACCAAGGATGGCGAGCTCAAGGCGATTCTGAACACCTGTACCCACCGTGGTGCCACCCTGTGCCGCAAAAAGCGCGGCAACAAGACCTCCTTCACCTGCCCGTTCCACGGCTGGACCTTCAAGAATGACGGCAAGCTGCTGAAGGCCAAGGACCAGAAGAAGGGCGGTTACCCGGAAAGCTTCGACGTTGACGGTTCCCACGACCTGAAACAGCTACCGAAGTTCGAGAACTACCGCGGCTTCCTGTTTGGCAGCCTGAACTCCGACGTATTGCCGCTGGAAGAGTACCTGGGTGAAACCACCAAGGTGCTCGATGCCATCGTTGACCAGGCGCCGGAAGGCCTGGAGATCCTGCGCGGCGCGTCCACCTATACCTACGAGGGTAACTGGAAGCTGACTGCCGAAAACGGCGCCGACGGCTACCACGTAAGCACCGTGCACTGGAACTACCTGTCTACCATGGGCCAGCGCAACTACGAGAAAGGCGGCACCGAGGCAGTAGACGCCAAGAGCTGGTCCAACGAAGGCGGCTTCTACTCCTTCGAGAACGGCCACATGATGCTGTGGACCCGCCTGACCAACCCGGAAGTACGTCCGGTATACAACCAGCTGGAGCGCCTGGAAAAGGAAGTGGGTGAGGCGAAGGCCGACTTCATCGTGCGCACCACCAAGAACCTGTGCCTGTACCCGAACGTCTACGTGATGGACCAGTTCTCCACCCAGATCCGGGTGCTGCGCCCGATCGACGTCAACAAGACCGAGATCACCATCTACTGCTGGGCACCCAAGGGTGAATCCGCCGAAAACCGCGCCAAGCGCATCCGCCAGTACGAAGACTTCTTCAACGTGTCCGGCATGGGCACGCCGGATGACCTGGAAGAGTTCCGCGCTTGCCAGCAGGGCTACTACGCCAAGGGTACCAAATGGAACGACATGAGCCGTGGCGCCCAGCACTGGATTGAAGGCGCGGACGACTGGGCCAAGGGTATCAATCTGAAGCCAATCCTCAGTGGCGCCAAGCCGGAAGATGAAGGCCTGTACGTGACGCACCACCAGCATTGGGTGGAAGAGATGACCAAGGCGATTGATACCGAGCGCGCCCGCTTTATTTCTCTGTCAGAGGAGGCTTCCGTATGAGCATGTCTTACGAGCAGATCCAGGCCTTTGTCTACCGGGAAGCCCGCCTGCTGGATGACCGCCAGTGGGATGAGTGGCTCAAGTGCTACCACGAGGATGTCACCTACTGGATGCCAGCCTGGGACGATGACAACGAGTTGACCGAAGATCCGCAGACCGAGATTTCACTGATCTACTACCCGAACCGTAACGGTCTGGAAGATCGCGTCTACCGGTTGAAGACCGAGCGCTCCGGTGCCAGCTCTATTCCCGAGCCGCGCACCGTGCACCTGACCAGCAACCTGGAAATCCTGGAGCGGGACGGTGACACCGTGAAGCTGCGGTTCAACTGGCAGACCAACAGCCACCGTTATCACAAGACCCAGTCCTTCTTCGGCGTGTCTTTCTACACCCTGGACTGCAGCGGCGAGCAGCCGCTGATTACCGAGAAGAAGGTGGTTCTGAGCAACGATTACATCAATCAGGTGATTGATATCTATCACCTGTAATTGATGGGGAGAGCATCATCATGAGTTACAACATCGCGCTTAATTTTGAAGACGGCGTTACCCGGGTGATCACCTGCAACGAAGGTGAAACCGTTCTAGACGCCGCCTACCGGGCCCAGATCAACCTGCCAATGGACTGCTCCGACGGTGTCTGCGGAACCTGTAAGGGTTCCTGCCACCAGGGCGAGTTCGACATGGGCGACGAGTACATCGACGAGGCACTGTCTGACGAGGAAGCCGAACAGGGCATGGTGCTGACCTGCCAGATGGTGCCCTCCAGCGACTGTGTGGTCGAGATTCCGGCGGCCGCGTCCCTGTGCAGCAAGGCCGGTAACGAGGCCGTGACCGGCACCGTGGGTGAGGTCAACCTGATTTCCCCCACCGCCATCGAACTCAAGGTTACCGCAGACGCCGACATCGGCTTCCTGCCGGGCCAGTACGTGAACATCCAGGTGCCCGGCACCGAGGAAACCCGTGCTTACTCGTTCAGCTCCCGACCGGGCAGCCGCGAGTTGAGCTTCCTGATCCGCAACGTGCCCGGCGGCCTGATGAGCTCCTGGCTGGTGGGCAAGGCCAAGACCGGCGACAAGGTGACCCTGACCGGCCCCATGGGTGTGTTCTACCTGCGCTCGGTTCAGCGCCCCGTGCTGATGCTGGCCGGTGGTACCGGCCTGGCTCCGTTCCTGGCCATGCTCGAAAGCCTGAAGGAAAAAGGCTGCGACCAGCCCACTCACATGATCTACGGCGTGACCAACGACGACGACCTGGTGGGGCTGGAAGCCCTCGAAAAGTTTGCCGAAGAGATTGAAAACTTCAGCTTCAAGACGGTAGTGGCCAGCGACGAAAGCACCCATCCCCGCAAGGGCTATGTCACCAACCACATGGAAAACGCACCCATCAACGATGGTGATGTAGATGTGTATCTGTGTGGCCCGCCTCCGATGGTCGACGCGGTACTGGGTTACTTCCGGGAGCAGGGTATCGTGCCCAACTCCTTCCACTACTAGAAGTTCACCCCGAGCGTATCCGCCGTTGAGGAGAAAGTGGCATGACCCCGCGTTTCACCGGCAAGGTGATGGTGGTCACCGGTGCTGCCCAGGGCATTGGCCGGCGAGTGGCCGAACTGGCCGCCGCCGAAGGTGCCCGCCTGGTACTGGTGGACATCGCGGACTACGTGCAGGGCGTTGCAGCCGAGTTGCGCGACCAGGGCTCTGAAGCCCTGGCCGTGCAGGCCAACCTGGAAACTTGGGAAGGTGCGGAAATGGTGATGGCCAAGGCCCATGAGCAGTATGGCCGCATCGACATCCTGGTCAACAACGTGGGCGGCACCATCTGGGCCCAGCCGTTCGAGCATTACCAGCCGGAACAGATCCAGAAGGAAATCCAGCGCTCGTTGTTCCCGACCCTGTGGTGCTGCCGGGCGGTGCTGCCTTACATGGTGGAACAGAAGGGCGGTGCCATTGTGAACGTCTCGTCTGTGGCGACCCGTGGTCTGATGCGGGTGCCCTACGGCGCCGCCAAGGGCGGCGTTAACGCCATGACCGTAAACCTGGCTTTTGAATACGCCGAGCACGGAATTCGCGTGAACGCTACAGCCCCGGGTGGGACTGAAGCACCGCCCCGACTGACGCCCCGCAACACCGAGCAGCAGGGCGAGCGGGAACAGGCCTGGTATCAGACCCTGATCGACCAGACCAACGCCACCAGCTTCATGCACCGCTACGGCACCCTCGATGAGCAGGCGCAGCCAATCCTGTTCCTTGCTTCTGATGCTGCCAATTACATCACCGGAACCATCCTGCCCGTGGCCGGGGGCGACTGCGGCTGACGGGCAACCAACCCAACCTCCGACAAAAACAAGACGTGGAGAAACAGACCGATGAGAAACATAGACGTCAACGACGTTATCGATAACGCCACCTTTACCAGATTCCACTGGCAAGTGTTGTTCTGGTGTACCCTGATCATCATCTTTGATGGTTATGACCTGGTGATCTACGGGGTGGTACTGCCGCTGCTGATGGAGCAGTGGAACCTGAGCCCGTACGTGGCCGGACTTCTGGGTAGCAGTGCCCTGTTCGGGATGATGTTCGGTGCTATGGGCTTCGGCATGTTGTCCGACCAGCTCGGGCGCAAGAAAACCATCCTGATGTGTGTGGTGCTGTTCAGCCTCACCACCGTGATTAACGGCTTTGCCACCACGCCTTGGCAGTTCGGCATTCTGCGCTTTATTGCCGGCCTCGGCATTGGCGGGGTTATGCCCAACGTGGTCTCGCTGATGAGCGAGTATTCACCCCAGAAAAGCCGCAGCACCCTGGTTGCCCTGATGTTTTCCGGTTACGCGGTGGGCGGCATGATGTCGGCTGGCCTGGGTATCTGGATTGTTCCTAACTTCGGTTGGGAAATCATGTTCTACCTTGCAGTCGTCCCGCTGCTGATGTTGCCGCTGATAATGAAGTTCCTGCCGGAGTCTGTGGCGTTTCTGATGGCGCAGAAGCGCGAAGGGGAGGCCCGTAGCATTCTGCAGAAAGTGGCACCGGTGCGCCAGATCAGCGAGATGGATACCCTCTCTGTGCCGCTGACTACCGTGAGCAAGGCGCCGGTTCTGGAATTGTTCCGGGGCGGCCGTGCCTTCAGCACCGCGATGTTCTGGATTGCCTTCTTCTGCTGTCTGTTGATGGTCTATGCCCTGGGCTCCTGGTTGCCCAAGCTGATGTCCCTGGCCGGATATGAGCTGAGCTCCAGTCTGATGTTTTTGATGGTTCTGAATATTGGTGCGATTTTCGGTGCGGTTGGTGGCGGCTGGCTGGCAGACCGGTTGTCGCTGCGCACGGTGCTGGTTACTTTCTTTATTCTGGCATCGGTATCACTGGTAATGCTGGGCTACGAGAGCCCGATGTGGTTCCTGTATACCCTGATGGGCATTGCCGGCGCGACCACCATTGGCTCCCAGATTTTGCTGTACGCTTACGTGGCCCAGTATTACCCGACGAATATTCGCTCAACCGGGTTGGGCTGGGCATCGGGCATCGGCCGTAATGGAGCCATTGTCGGACCAATTATTGGTGGTACCTTGCTGGCCCTGGCATTGCCGCACCAGATGAATTTCCTGGCCCTCGCTATCCCCGGTGCCATTGCCACTGTTGCCATTGCCCTGGTGGGCCGGAGGTTCGCCTCGGCGCCAGCGCGTGAGAACGCAGAGGTGAGCCTGGCAACCAGTAATTAAGAAATCAGCGTTGATGTGACCTGAGGGAGACAGTCAGTCATTCGGACCCCTCTTTGCCCCGGCACCACAGTGACCGGGGCTTTTTTGCTGTTACATGGCTCAAACAGAACTCAATAACAAGGAGCTGAATATGCCCCAGCTGTTTCGGGACTTGTCTGTGTCTGCGGTTGCCGCAGGGTTTCTGGCGGTACTGGTGTCCTATGCCGGGCCTTTGGCGATTTTCTTCCAGGCCGGCGCGGCGGCGGATTTGTCACCGGAGATGATGACCTCCTGGGTCTGGGCCATCTCCATGGGGGCGGCGGTTTCCGGAATCTTCCTGTCGATCTGGCTTCGGGCGCCAGTGGTGACCGCCTGGTCGGCACCGGGCACAGCTCTGTTGGTGGTGCTGTTTCCGGAGCTATCCCTCAACGAAGCGGTAGGTGCTTATATCACCGCCGCGCTGATTATCTTTTTCATTGGTGTTTCGGGTACCTTTGATGCCTTTGTGCGTGCCATCCCGAAGGGTGTGGCAGCGGGCATGATGGCGGGCATCCTGTTTCAGTTCGGTCTCGGGGCTTTCGCTGCCATTGAAACCACGCCGGCACTGGCCATCGGCATGCTGGTCGCCTATGTGGCCTTCCGTCGCTTTACCCCCAAATACACCCTGGTGCTTTTGCTGTTTGCCGGGGTCATCCTGGCGGTGGTGCTGGAAGATGCGTCGCTGGCCGGCGTTAGCCTGGGCTTGGCGGTGCCGAAGTTCATCACGCCGGAATGGAGCTTCGGCGCTACCCTGAGCCTGGCCATTCCCCTGGTGCTGGTCAGCCTGACAGGCCAGTTCCTGCCCGGCATGGCGATTCTCCGGGGTGCCGGCTATCGGGTGAAAGCCAAACCGGTGATTGCGGTCGCCAGCCTGGTGTCCCTGCCCATGGCGCTATTTGGGGGCATTACCACAGTGGTGGCGGCGATTACGGCGGCTATCTGCACGAGCGAAGATGCCCACGAAAATCCGGACAAGCGTTATGTGGCCGGTGTATTTAATGGTGTGTTCTATCTGGTGGGAGCGGTCTTTGCCGGCACCATCGTCGCCTTGTTCACCTCGTTACCTTCGGCCTTTGTTGCAGTTCTGGCGGGCCTGGCACTGCTGGGTGCCATTGCCAACAATCTGTTTGCGGCACTGGAGGAGGTCAGCCACCGGGAGGCATCGCTGATTACCTTTCTGGTAACGGCGTCCGGGTTATCGCTGTTCGGACTGTCGTCGGCTTTCTGGGGGGTGGTGATCGGTTACGGCTGTTACCGGGTACTCAACGGAGGGAAATAAGGTTGGGCTGACGGACGCCAGCCCAACCGGGACGTCAGCCTTCCTGCAGCGCCTGCAGTACAGCCTTGGCGGCACCTTCAGAGGACGCCGGGTTCTGGCCGGTAATCAGCTTGTCGTCCACCACAATGTGCGGTGCCCAGTCATCGCCGCGGCTGTAGCGGCCGTTGTTCTGCTTGAGCATGTCTTCCAGCAGGAAGGGCACGATGTTGGTGAGCTGTACGGCGTCTTCTTCCGTGTTGCTGAAACCTGTAACTTCACGGCCACCCACGATGTTCTGGTCTGGCTTTACGAACACATTCTTGAATACGGCGGGGGCGTGGCACACGGCACCGATCACCTTGTCCTGCTCGTAGGCGGTCTTGATCAGGGCGACAGACTTGTCGTCCTCGGCCAGGTCCCACAGTGGGCCGTGGCCGCCGGGGTAGAAAATGGCGTCGTACTGGTTCATGTCCACGTCGGCCAGTTTCCTGGTGCTGGCCAGCATTTCCCTGGCGTGGGTATCTGCCATGAAGCGTCGGGTGGAATCAGTGAGTGCGTCTTCTGCTTCACTGTTAGGGTCTACCGGCGGCTGGCCGCCTTTAGGAGAGGCCAGGGTGATATCCGCGCCAGCATCCTTGAACACGTAGAAGGGCGCGGTGAATTCTTCCAGCCAGAAACCGGTTTTATGGCCAGTGTCGCCCATCTGGTCGTGGGATGTCAGTACCATCAGAATTTTCATATCGGTCGATCCTCCTGTCGGGAATCGGGGAGTTTGTTCGGGCGTTACTCTACAGGTAGTGGTGCCCGGGATGTAAATTTCAACAGGAATTACGGCAACAAGACGGGAATGGATGCCCGGAGTGTCTATACTCTGGTTACATATTGCTCAATGGGTCAGGGAATGTGTCCGCAATAAAGGTAACGCTTATCAAGGTAGCCATGCTGTGGCTGGTCGTACTGGCTGCAGCGCCGGCATGGTCGCAGCAAGGGACAGAAACCGTGGAGCCGCTGACGGTGGTGGTTGGAGTGGACCACGCACCACCTTACCGGATCCTGGAGCCGGGCCGGAAGACCGGGCTGTACCTGGATATGTTCGAGGAAATGACCAATCGCCTAGGCTGGGATGTCGAATACCGGGAAGCGCCGTTTCGCCGGCTTCAGCTGATGTTGCACCGGGGTGAGATCGACATGATGCTGGACCTGGTGCGCAACGGTGCCCGGGAGCAGTGGATGGAGTTTGTGGCGCCGGCCTTTCCACCGGAGCGGCGATTGTTCCTTTACCTGGATGAAACCAATCGAGTAGACCGGTACCAGGATCTGTACGGCAAAACCATCGGGGTACTGGAAGGAGCCAGTTATTTCAGCCGGTTCGATAAGGATACGGATTTGCTGAAGGCCTCGGCTGCCCATTATGAAAACCTGATGCTGATGATGCAGAAGGGCCGGGTGGATGTGGTCATTGCGCCGGAGTTGGTGGGGCTGTATACCGCAAAGAATCTGGGCATTGAGGCCCAGGTCTCACCGTTTTTTGTGCCGGGGGAGCGATCCTGGATTGTGGTGTCCGGGCAATCACCCGTCGTGCGCTATGCCGATGATATCCGGGCTGCCCTGAAGCTGATTGAGCGAGAAGGCATTCGGGAGAACCTGGTGCTGAAGTACCTGGAACAGCCGCTTCCCTGACACGCCCATCGGGAGCCCCTCCCTTATCGGAATTTGATCCCGGTCTGCTCACCATTAACGGAACTTAGTATGCTCACGGTTGTCTTGAGGCAGAACCTGTTGTGAGCATAAGGAACTCGTATGACAACCATTCGGTTATGGGATTTACCGACACGCCTGTTTCACTGGTTGCTGGTACTGGCGGCCGTGGGTGCCGTGATCAGTATTAAATCGGGCGCGATTGACTGGCATGAACGCTTTGGCCTGGCAGTAGTCGGGCTGTTGTCGTTTCGTATTATCTGGGGTTTTACCGGCTCTACCTATGCCCGGTTTGCCAGCTTTGTTCGTGGGCCGGGAGCCATCATCGATTATGTGCGCGGACGCTGGCAGGGGGTAGGCCACAACCCGCTGGGGGCGCTTTCCGTGCTGGCGCTGATCGGCCTGTTCGGCTTCCAGGCGGCAAGCGGGCTGTTCGCCAACGATGAAATTGCCTTTAACGGCCCGCTGACTCCGCTGGTGTCATCGTCCTGGAGCGATACCCTGAGCAGCTGGCACCGTTTGACGGAATGGTTCTTGTACGGGTTGGTCATCCTGCATGTGGCAGCCGTAGTGCTGTATTCGAAAGTGAAGAAAGACAATCTGCTGAAGCCGATGATCACCGGTAAAAAGCCGGTTGAGAAGGGTCTGGCGGAAGATGCCCGGGGCGGTGGAGCGTTAGCGTTTGTGATTTCGCTGGTGCTGGCGGGGATTGTGGTTGTCGGTGCCAGTGGCAGCTTTGTATCGCCGCCACCGACACCGGAGCCAGCACCCCAGAATTTGGGGTGGTAAGCCCGGGGCAGTCTTACTTCGCGCGGAAGTTGTCGTGGCAGGCCTTGCAGGTCTCGCCCACGGCAGCAAACTGGCGCGCCAGGGCGGCTTTATCACCGCTAGCAGCAACTTCCTGCAGCTTGTTGGCTTCACGGCCGAAGTTCATGCCCACTTCACGGGCTTTTTCCGGCTGTTCGAAAAACTCAGGCTTCAGGCGGGTGTTCTCGGCTTTGTCCAGAGTGGAATCCGGGCTGTAGAGCGCGCCCATGCCGGAGTTGGCCACTGCGGCAATGGCATTGGCTGCGGCTTTCATCTGGTCGGCGTTGAACTCAACCTCGCCATCGACCGCCTGTGCCTTGATCTTGCCCATGTTCCAGGACATGAACTGGTAGGCTGCCTGGCGGGCTTCAATCTGGTCTTCAACACTCATCTGGGCGCTGGCCGGCATGGCGAAAGACAGCGCCAGAGCGGCGGCGGATACGAAACTTGTTTTCTTCATTTCAGGTCCCTCTCGTATGGTTTGCGTTTGGTCTGATTGGTCTTGCTGCAAAAATGCCTTATAAAGGTTTGGTTATGAGCATGCTACCTGTATAGACTCATTGCTGACAGTTATAAGAGCCTAAAGTTCAATCCGGAGAAATTCCACCATGTCAATATGGACAGTAACCCCCGATCTTGACCAGATGATGGCACACAGCCAGAAAACTGCCGTCAGTCACATGGGCATTGAATACCTTGAGGTCGGTGACGACTACGTGAAGGGCCGCATGCCGGTCGATGAGCGCACGGTTCAGCCGTTTGGCATTCTGCATGGGGGCGCGTCGGTATTGCTGGCGGAAACGCTGGGCAGCATGGCGGCCAACTGTTGCCTGAAAGACAAGAACACCGTGGCCGTTGGCCTGGATATCAATGCCAACCACATCCGCCCGGTTACCGGCGGCTGGGTATACGGAACCGCCCGTGCCCTGCATATCGGCAGTGCGACCCAGGTCTGGGAAATCCGGCTTGAGAACGAACAGGGCAAGGTAACCTGTATCTCGCGCCTGACCATGGCGGTTACCAAGCGGCCATAACGAGAGGCCGAAAACCCGGAAGCGGGGTCAGTCCGAGCAGGTGCTGACCCGGCCCCGGCCCTGATCCTTGGATTGGTAGAGTGCCCGGTCGGCCCGGTGCATCAGGTCTTCCAGGGTCTGGTCGCCCACAATGAGGCGGGTAATGCCAAAGCTGGCACTGGCGTGAATGGAACGGCCTTTGTGCTGGATGACCAGCTCGTTGAGCATTTCAAGCATCCGCTCCGTCAGTTCGATGGCTTCGCCCATTGTGGTGTCCGGCAGCAGTAGCGCGAACTCTTCGCCCCCCAGCCTGGCGACAATGTCCGATTCCCGAACCCGGTTCTGCAGCAGCCGGGCGATCTGTCGGAGCACTTCGTCGCCGGCATCGTGGCCATAGGTGTCGTTTACCTGCTTGAAGTAGTCCAGGTCCATCATCACCATGGCCAGCGGGCTGGCATGGCGCTTGGCGTGGCGGAGCAATTGCCCGCCAAACTCGTAGAAGGCGCGGCGGTTGTGAAGGCCGGTCAGCTCGTCTTCCAGGGCCGCGGCCCTGGCTTGCTGGTGGGCCTCCTGAAGTTCCAGTTCCATCTGCTTGCGCAGGGTGATATCGGTGGCAATTTCCAGCCGCACCAGCCGGCCGTAGGCGTTCATATACAGCAACTCGTGAGTCTGGAAGTCGGAAACGTAGACCAGGGCATCAAGGTTATCGAGTACAGCCTGAAGCCCGGCCGCCGGAGTGGTCCCGGAGGCAGGAAGGCCTGCATCGGCAGGCAGGTTGAGAGAGGGGATACCTGACTTCATTGCGTTGTTTTCGTTTGTACTGTTCCCTGTCATCACCGCAGTATGGCCTTTTTTCAGGCTGGCTGTCTGTACTGAAAGTGATACTGATTGTGGTAATTAACTATGTCTGATTCTAATAATGCCGAGGTCTGCCCCTGTGGCAGTGGCCTGGCTTATCCGGCCTGCTGTGGCCGATGGGATGCCGGTACACCGGCACCGTCGCCCGAGGCCCTGATGCGCTCGCGCTTCACAGCCTTTGTAACCGGAGACAGCAACTACCTGCTGGCTACCTGGCACCCGGACACCCGCCCGGAAAGCTTGTCACTGGACGGCTCTCCCGAGTGGACAGCTTTGCAGATTTTCAGTGCCGGTGAGCAGGGAGCGAAAGGCCTGGTTCATTTTCGGGCCATCTACCGGACGGGATCTGGTTGGGGGTACCTGGAAGAACACTCGGACTTCGTGAAAGAAGGCGGGCACTGGTTCTACGTGGCCGGTGAAACCAGCGAAGGCACCCTCAAACCCGGCCGTAACGAGCCCTGCCCCTGTGGCAGCGGGCGAAAGTACAAATCCTGCTGCCTGAACGGATGAACCTGCTATGACCAATACAGCGCCGGAAACCGGCAAGGGTGTGGCCTATGGCCTGGCGGCCTACACCATGTGGGGCAGTTTTCCCCTGTACTTTGCCCTGTTTGAGGGTATTCCGGCCTGGGAGGTGCTCATCCACCGGGTGATCTGGTCATGCCTGTTCCTGGCGGTCGTGATTTCTATGCTTCGGCGCTGGCCGCCAGTCACCGCAGCCCTGAAACAGCCAAAAAACCTGGGCTTTGTACTGGGCTGCTCGGTGTTTATTGCCGCTAACTGGGGTATCTATATCTACGCCGTGGAAACCCGCCATGTGCTGCAGGCCAGCCTGGGCTACTTTCTTACGCCCCTGGTGAACGTCGCCATGGGCTTGTTGATACTCGGTGAGCGTATTTCCCGCCTGCAGGTGGTGGCGGTTGTGATGGCCGGCGTTGCCATCCTTTACCAGTTCTTCCTGCTGGGCGAGCTGCCCTGGATAACCCTGGCGCTGGCGTTCAGCTTTGGCACCTATGGCTTGTTACGCAAGAAGGTGGAACTGGATGGCCTGTCCGGCCTGTTTGTGGAAACCCTGTTGCTGCTGCCTCTGGGGTTGCTGACGCTGGCCTGGTTGTCCTCGCAGAATCTTTCGCACTTTACCGAGTCTGCTTACAGCACGCTGCTGTTGCTCTCCAGTGGTGCAGTCACGGCCATTCCCCTGTTGGCGTTTGCCGGTGCCGCCCGGCGGCTGAAGCTCTCCACCGTGGGTTTTCTAATGTACATCAACCCCACCATCCAGTTTCTGATCGCGCTTTATATCTTCCACGAACCGCTGAGTACCGCAAAGTTACTGAGTTTTGTGATGATCTGGGTAGCGTTGGGGCTTTACTCGTGGTCTGCCTGGGTGGGGCGGGAAAGGAAGGGTCTGGCATGAAACAGCCCATCACTGGCTATCACAAAGACGATGAAAACCACTGGGTGGCGCAACTGGCCTGCGGGCATAATCAGCATGTGCGCCATGACCCGCCCTGGGTGAACCGGCCATGGGTTGTCACGGTAGAGGGGCGGCAATCCATGTTGGGGTTTGAGCTGGATTGCCGGAAATGTGATGACGGCGCGCCGGCGGATGCTCGCCCGGCGTGGCCGGAAGGTCCTCAGTCTGCCGGTTAGGCCAGTGTTTCCAGATAGGCTTCCAGTTCGTTGGCGAGCCAGCCCACCACGGCGCCCCCTTGCGCCTGTTCCGATTCCAGTGAACTGAATACCTTCCACCAGCGGGCGCTGCGGTGGTGGATGGTTTTCAGCTGTTCCTTTCTTAACGCCTCTGCAATCAACGGTAACGGCAAGTCGGCCCAGCCGGCGCCGTCCATGACTGCGTCCCGGATCAGTTCGTACTGGGTGAAGGCCAGGTAATTGGCGGTTTCCGGGGATTCGGCCACCAGCAGCGAATCCTGCATGTAGGCCAGGGTGATTTCCGTGTGGCTGATCAGGTCGTCCTGGGTAACGCGTTTTAGCTGGCTCAGGGGGTGGTCGGGCGCGGCCACGGTGAGCATGCGCACATCTGCCAGTTCCCGAAACCATTGATAACCTTCATTGAGCAGCTCCGGCATCAGGCCGTAGGCCACATCTACTGACTGGTTGCGCACCAGGGGTGGCAGCTCCCGTGGAGACGCCAGGTACACCGAGAGACTGGTTTGGGGGAAGCGTTGTTTCAGCCGGCGCAGGATATCCCGCCAGATGTCCTCTGGAATGGAGTCGTCCCGGGCAATGCGCAGTACCGATTCGGCCCCGCTCAGGTGATGCTGGCAGCGGGCCAGTATCTGGCCGGCCACCTGGTCGAAACGCCGGCAGTCGGTGAGGATGGATTGGCCGATGGCGGTCAGGTGCAGCTGGTTACCACTGCGTTCGAACAGCTCCACGCCCAGCTCATCTTCCAGCGAGGCCAGCACGGTGCTGACCGTGGTGCGGCTGCGGTTCAGCTCCCGGGCAGCGGCGGCTACGCTGCCGTTGCGCACCACGGAAAGGAAGGTTTTGATCTGGGAGGTTTTCATGGGCTTACCTATGCGACGGATTTTCCGTCGCTCAGCGACTCACGCCTTTTGAATGATGCCGATAATATGGCCGGCAATTCTCAGGAGGTCAAAATGTTTACTTCTCTGGCGCGGGAAAATCTGGCGCTGACGTTATCTGCCGTGGGTGCGGGTCTGTTTGCCCTCGCCGGCATTACCTGGGGCCTTTGGGTCGATTCCCTGGTTATTCTCTTTGACGGTGCTTATTCCCTGATCAGTCTGGGTCTGTCGCTGCTGTCACTCTATGCCGCCCGCCTGGTGCGCCGGCCCGCCAATGAAGACTATCCGTTCGGAATGGGTGCGGTGGAGCCGCTGGTGATTGCCGTGAAAGGCCTGGTGATCGGGTTGGTGTGCGTGCTGTCACTGGCCTCTGCCGTGGTGTCGCTGCTTCAGGGTGGCCGGGCCGTTGCTGCGGATATGGCGATGATTTTTGGTGCAGTGAACGTGGTGGGCTGCCTGGCGGTGTGGGTTTACCTGCGCTGGTCGAGTTTCCGTAATGATTCCGGGCTGGTGAAAGCCGAACAACGCCAGTGGCTGATGGACAGCGCTCTGAGTGCCGCCGTCATGATCGGCTTTGCGGCTGCCTGGATGCTTGAGCGCAGCCAGTGGTCAGAACTGGCGGTGTATGCCGACCCGGTGATGATGCTGGTGATCTCGGTTTACTTTATGACCGTGCCGGTGAAGATGGTCCTGGAATCGGTTCGGGAACTGCTGCTGGCGGCACCCCGGAACGAAGCCCTGGACGACATCCACGAGACCCTGGAAGACCTGGGCCTGAACCCGGAGCAGGTCAAGGTGGCCAAGCTGGGCCCCAACCTGTTGCTTGAAGCCCGCATGGTGCGTATCTGATTCCAGCTCAGCCCAGACCGAGCCCGCCCATAGCCAGAATCTGGCGGCGGGTGTCGGCTTTTTCCTGCCCGATCAAGTCAATGATCCCGGCAACCGCCTCCGGCAGGGTTTCCGGGGCCTCTTTCCGGAACTGTTCCAGCAGTTCCAGCTGTATGTGCAGGTCCTGGAAACGGCCGTAAAGGTCTTGCCGCTTTCTGAGGGTTTTCAGGTCCTGCTTTCTCGCCCCCGGGTCCAGCTCCATTAAATAGCGTATACGTTTGAGTTGCTTGCGCAGCTTGTGGAAATCTTCATCCGGAGCGGTGTGCAGTAGTTCTGCCGTCCCCCGGTTGAAACTGCGCAGCCGTTTCAGAACGGCCTTGCGGATGTCTCCGCCACTGAGGCCAGATACCAGTTTACGGAACTTGCCGGAGTCTATTTCGCTTTCCCAGCTGTGCAGGCTGTTGCGGTAGCGGACGCTGCCGAGGCGTTTGGCCAGGCGTTTCTGGCGGCTGGCGGCCTTGCCTCCGGCCCAGGTTTCCAGTGCCGCACGTAACTCCGGGGTATCCGGACACAGCGCAGGCAAGTCCGCCAGGAATACGTGCAGGTCCCGCAGCCGGCCGGTTGCCCGGGCATGCCGCTTGAGTTGGGCAACGGCCGGGCGCAGTCGGGTGGTGCCGCTTACTTCAGCAATGGCTTCGGCCAGGGCCCGGCTGCGGCGCAGGGCAATGCGGTACTGGTGCAGGAATTCGTCATCCAGCCCGAGTATCACGCCCGGCTCCAGTTGTTTCAGGCGCTCAGCCTGAAGCTGCAGGGTAGCCGGAAGGTCGGTAATGGCGCCTGGCGCTGGTCGCTTTATCGGGTTCCGGTGTTTGCGTTCGAATTCCCGGTAACTGTAGTTTCTGGGTATGAGAAAGTGTTCCAGTGTGCCGGAGTTTTTATCGAGCTTGCGCCAGTGCTTACCGGGCAGGCGAATGTGCAGGAAGCTGGCGGTAGGCAGGGCCATCGGCGCGTGCTTCGCCAGCCAGTCGGCCAGCTCCTGTAACGCGGGGTTATGACCGATGACAACAACGCGTTCAGTGCTGTCGTCCAGCTTTTTCAGCCACTCCAGAAGACGTTTGAAGTCGAAAGTATAGAGGCCCGGGTCTATATGAAACCGGTCTTCGGGCAGGTCTGCGGGCAGAATGCCCCGGGCGGTTTGCCGGGCCCTGGTTGCATCACTGGCAAAGACGTCGCTCGACTGGAACACCTCCAGCCGCTGAAGGGCCTTGCCCAGAGGCTGCAGCTGCTGCTCGCCCCGGTTGTTCAGGGGGCGGTCCCGGTCGGCCAGGCTTTCATCGGCCCAGCTGGATTTTGCGTGGCGGATAAGAAACAGGTGCTTCATGGTGCTCGTCCTGATTGTGCACTCGGTCAGCGGTCAGTGTGGCACAGCTGCAAGTCGTTTACATGACGGCGCCGGATTGGCGTAGGGGGCTGCCGCAGGTATCATGTTTTACCGTTCCCTGAACAGTTCAGACCAATAACACAATAACGGAAGCCAACACCATGCACATCCGTAAAACACTCCTGGCGGCGGCAGCGGTTGCTGTGGCGGCCTTTAGTTCGTCGGCCCTGGCCGAGAAATATACCCTGCGCCTGGCCGAAACCTGGGGCCCGAATTCCCCCATTCTGGGCGAGACCACCAAGCACTTTGAAGACATGGTGGAGAAGATGTCTGCCGGCCGGATTGATGTTCGCATTGATTCTGCCAACAAGCACAAGGCGCCTTTCGGCATTTTCGACATGGTGCGTAACGGCCAGTACGACATGGGCCACACCGCCTCTTATTACTACAAGGGCTCCATCCCCAACGCCATGTACTTCACCACCGTGCCGTTCGGTATGCTGGCTCCCGAGCAGTATGCCTGGTTCTACTACGGTGGCGGCATGGAGCTGATGCAGAAAGTGTATGAGCCCTTCGGCCTGCTGTCGTTCCCGGGCGGCAACACCGGTAACCAGATGGGTGGCTGGTTCAACAAGGAAATCAATTCCCTGGAAGACCTCAAGGGCCTGAAAATGCGTACCCCGGGCTTTGCCGGCGAGGTGATGGCAGAGCTGGGTGTGTCGGTGACCAACCTGCCGCCGGGTGAGCTCTACACGGCACTGGATCGTGGCACCATTGATGCGCTGGAATGGGTAGCACCGGCCCTGGACTTCCCCATGGGCTTCCACCAGATTGCCAAGTACTACTACTCAGGCTGGCAGGAGCCGGGCGCGGAAGTGCAGTTCCTGGTTAACCAGAAAACCTGGAACAAACTGCCGGAAGACCTGCAGGAAATCCTGCGGGTAGCCATGCGTACCGCTGCCTATGACATGTATGCCAAGAGCACCAACGACAGCGCCGATGCCTGGAACCGCATGCAGAAAGACTATCCGGAGGTAACCCACAAGGTGTTCCCGCCGGAAGTGATTGAAGCCCTGCGCGAGACCACTCACCGGTTGCTCGAAGAGGAAGCCGAGAAGGATCCGCTGGCCCGGGAAATCATCACGTCTATCCGTGAATACCTGGCGGGCGTGCGCAAGTGGACTAACATTTCCGACAAGGCTTACCTGAACAGCGTGGCCGATCAGTAAGTATCCGTTTCAGCAGGCTGGAACAAAAAAGGCGTGAGGGTAATCCGAAACCCTCGCGCCTCTTTCTGTTCGGGGCTGTTTCTGGAAAAATACGCCGCTCAAACTTTGGGCAGGGCCGATGAAACAGACACTGCTATCTCTGAGCAATCTCACCAAGCAATTTGACGGCAAGAAAGTACTGGATTCGCTGGATCTCGAGATCTTCGATGGCGAGTTCATTACCTTGTTAGGGCCGTCCGGTTGCGGAAAAACCACCCTGCTGCGGATGATGGCGGGTTTCGAGCACCCGGATGAAGGGTCCATCACCCTTGGCGGGCAGGATCTGACCCATACGCCGCCGGAGCACCGTCCGCTGAATACGGTGTTCCAGAACTACGCGCTGTTCCCCCATATGTCGGTGTTCGACAACGTGGCCTATGGCCTGAAAATGGAGAAGCGGCCAAAAGAGGAAATCCAGCAGCGGGTAGAAGAAGCCCTGGCCATGGTGCAGCTGGAAGACTTTGCCCGGCGTAAACCGCATCAGCTTTCGGGCGGCCAGCAGCAGCGGGTTGCGATTGCCCGGGCGGTGGTAAAGCGGCCGAAAATGTTGCTGCTGGACGAACCCCTGTCTGCCCTGGACTTCAAGCTGCGTCGCACCATGCAGGTGGAGCTCAAGCGGCTGCAGCGGGAGCTGGGCATTACCTTTGTGTTCGTCACCCACGACCAGGAAGAAGCGCTGTCGATGTCTGACCGGGTGGTGGTGCTCAAAGACGGCCATATCCAGCAACTGGGCACCCCGCGCGAGGTCTATGAACGCCCTGCCAACCTGTTTACCGCCCGATTTGTGGGCGAAACCAACTTCTTCCCGGGCCGGGTGGATGCCGCCAACGGCGATGACACCATCACCGTGGACGTGTTCGGCCTGAAGCGCACCTTCCGCAAACCCGACTTCCCGGTTACAGAAGGGCAGGGCCTGCACGTGCTGCTGCGCCCCGAAGATATCCGGGTGCTGGCGCCGGAGGATGAAGACGGCGTGGCCGGCAAGGTGGTGGAGCGTAACTACAAGGGCAGCACCCTGGATTCGGTCATCCACCTGAGCGATGGCACCGAAGTGCTGGCATCGGAATTCTTCGATGAAGACGACCCCACCTTTGATTACCGGCTGGGCGAGCCGGTGAAGGTCAGCTGGGTAGACGGCTGGGAATGGCTGTTGCCGGAAGAACACACCGATATTACTGAAGAAGAGCCGATTGATGGGTAGCGTCAGGCAGCAGCCGTTCCGTGCGGCGGTGCTGGTGCTGGTGTGGGGCTGGTTGCTGTTCCTGGTGTTCACCCCCAACCTGCTGGTGGTGGGTGCCAGTGTGATGACCCGGGACCCGGGCTCGTTCATATCGCTGCCCCTGAACCTGGATGCCTACCGGCAGTTGCTGAATCCCCTGTACCTGGACGTGTTCCTGCATTCCCTGTACATGGCCGCCATGACCACGCTGATCTGCCTGTTGATTGGTTATCCCTTTGCCTGGGCGTTGTCGAAGGTGCCCAAACAGCGCCAGGTGCTGCTGATCTTCCTGCTGATTGTGCCCTTCTGGACCAATTCGCTGGTGCGTACCTACGCCCTGAAATTGCTGCTGGCCACCAACGGCTTGCTCAATAACGCCCTGATGTCCCTTGGCCTGATTGAAGAACCCCTGAAGATGCTCTACACCGAGGGAGCGGTGATTGTCGGGCTGGTGTACCTGCTGCTGCCGTTCATGATCCTGCCGCTGTACGCGGTGTTTGATGATCTGCGGGAAGACTATTTACGGGCCTCCCACGATCTGGGCGCCGGACGGCTGTCTACCTTCATCCACGTAATTGTGCCGCTGACCCTGCCCGGGGTGCTGGCAGGCGTGATGCTGGTATTGTTGCCGGCCATGGGGCTGTTCTTTGTGCCGGACATTCTGGGGGGCTCCCGCAACCTGCTGGTAGGTAACGTGATCAAGAACCAGTTCCTGGACACCCGCAACTGGCCCTTCGGTGCGGCCGCCAGCATTGTGCTGACCCTGGCCATGGCGTTCCTGATGTTCGCCCACCGGCTGAGTAAACGGCGGATCGGGGAGGATGGCGTATGAACCGCTGGTTGCCCCGCACATACCTGACCCTGGTGTACCTGCTGCTGTACGTGCCCATCGTGGTGCTGGTGGTGTTCTCGTTCAACGAATCCCGCACCGGCTACGAGTGGGGTGGCCTGAGCCTGCGCTGGTATGAGGCCCTGTTCAACAACCGGGCCATGGTGCAGGCCATGTGGAATTCCCTGTGGCTGGCGCTGTCTGCGGCTACGGTGTCTACCCTGATTGGTGCGCTCACCGCCCTGGCCCTGCACCGCTACCGGTTCCGGGGCAAGAAAGTGCTCAATGGCATGTTGTTTATCGTGATGATGTCGCCGGAGATTGTGCTGGCCATCTCCCTGCTGGCCCTGTTCCTGCTGGTGGGGCTGCAGCTGGGTTATGTGTCCCTGCTATTGGCCCACGTAACCTTCTGCCTGCCGTTTGTGGTGATTACCGTGATGGCGCGCCTGAGCGGCTTTGACGAGCGCCTGCCGGAAGCGGCTCGGGACCTTGGAGCGACCGATTTCACCATGACCCGCACCGTACTGATCCCGGTGATCATGCCGGCATTACTGGCAGGCTGGCTGCTGGGGTTTACACTGTCACTGGATGATGTGGTGGTCAGCACCTTTGTCAGTGGTCCGAGTTACGAAATTCTGCCTTTGCGCATCTATTCCATGGTGCGGGTAGGCCTGAAACCCGAGGTGAACGCCCTGGGCACACTGTTGCTGGTGTTTTCACTGGTCATGTTGATCTTGTCTCAATGGATCCTGTTAAGGAGCAAACGATGAAGAAACTGGCACTGGCCGGCGTGCTGGCAATGGGCCTGGCAGGCTGCAGTGGTTCCGAGGAGTCGCAGGTACTGAACCTGTACAACTGGTCCGAGTACATGCCCCAGGAAGTTCTGGACCGCTTCACCGAGGAAACCGGTATCCAGGTGGTGTACACCACCTACGACAGCAATGAAGCCATGTACGCCCGGCTGAAGCTGCTGGACGAGAGCGCCGCCTATGACCTGGCCGTGCCGTCTACCTACTACGTGAGCAAGATGCGCCAGGAAGACCTGCTGATGCCCATCGATCGCAGCAAGATCGAAGGCTTTGACCAGCTCGACCCGGAACTGGTGAACCTGGATATCGACCCGGACAACCAGTACAGCGTGCCTTACCTGTGGGGCACCACCGGCATTGCCGTGGACACTGCCGATGTGGAAGGCGAAGTGACCGCCTGGGCAGACCTTTGGGATGAGCGCTTTGAAGGTCGGGTGATGCTGACCAACGACATGCGTGAAGTGTTTCACGTAGGCCTGCGGGTGCTGGGTTACTCCGGTAACAGCACGGATCCCCAGGAAATCGAGGAAGCCTACGAGAAGCTGACTGAACTGATGCCGTCTGTACGCACCTTCAACTCGGATGCCCCGCGCATGCCGTACCTGGAAGGTGAAACCGACGTGGGCATGATCTGGAACGGTGAAGCCGTGATGGGTCGTGACACCCTGGAGTCCCTGGAATACGTGTATCCGGAAGAAGGCATCATCGCCTGGCTGGACAGCTTCGTAATTCCGAAGAACGCCAGGAACCCGGAAGCGGCCCATAAGTTCATCAGCTTTGTGCTGAAGCCGGAAATCTCTGCCCTGATCAGTGAAGAGATCGGCTACGCCACCCCGAACCTGGATGCCCGGGAACTGCTGGATGACTCTGTGGCGAATGACCGCGCCAGCTACCCGAACGCCACTGACATGATCAATGCCGAGTTCCAGACCGACATTGGTGACGAGGCGCTTCAGGTGTACGCCAAGTACTGGGAAATGCTGAAGTCCGGTCAGTAAGCGGTAAGGCATTCCGAACCCGGAAAACGGAGGCCCTGGCCTCCGTTTTTGTATCCGGGTTTCACAAAACTGAAATACATGGTCTATAACTTCCTGATAACAAAACGTTAGCGAAACCGCATAACACTGTTTCAGGGGAATGAACGACCATGGCACTGCGCAAGACACGGATATCAGCACTGGCCACCCTGCTGGCCGCCACGAGCGCCTCCGGTAACCTTCTGCTGAAGAACTTCGACTGATCACCTGGGGTGGCTACGCCCCGGATGAGGTGGTGGCCCAGTTCGAAGAAGAGACCGGCATTGATGTGCAAATTACCCTGTCCAACAACGAAGACATGATCTCCAAGCTGCGGGCCACCGGCGGTGCCGGCTTTGACCTGGCCCAGCCCAGCCAGGACCGCATTGTGGGCGTGCAGCGCCAGTTCAATATCTACAAGCCCATCGACTACAGCCGGGTTAATACCGATCAGCTGCAGCCGTCAATGGTCAAGGCGACGCAAGAATCGACAGCCCTGAACGGCCAATCCTTCGGGGTGCCGTCTGTCTGGGGCACCAGTGGTCTGATCGTACACAACTCGGTGGCAGACACCGTCACCGACTACACCGACCTGTGTGACCCGGCCGTGGCCGGCAAGGTCAGTTACCGACTCAAGCGCCCGACGCTGATGGGCTTTGCCTTCGCCATGGGTATGGACCCGTTTGCTGCCTATAACGATCGCGACGAGTATCAGTCCATCATGGCGAAAGTGGAAGACAAGCTGATCGACTGCAAGGCCAACGTGAAAACCTACTGGACTGGCGGCGACCAACTGCTGTCGTTGCTGCGTACCGGTGAAGTGACCGCTGCCATGGCCTGGGATGCCTATCGCCTGAGCTTTGATGACGAAGCCATCAACAACATCAAGTGGTATCCGCCGGTACCGCCGGGGCTGGAAGCCATGGAAGGCCAGGTGCTGGATCGCGTCCAGGCTGCCAACTGATCCCTATGGCAACAGAGTCTGACCTGTCCTGTAACGGGCTGATCCGCCGCTTTGGCAAAACTGCAGCGGTGGATCACATCTCGCTGGATGTGCCGGCCGGCACCTTCTTCTCCATTCTGGGGCCTTCCGGCTGCGGCAAGACCACCCTGCTGCGGTTGCTGGCGGGCTTCGACAAGCCGGATGAGGGCGATATCTTCATCCGCGGCCAGCGCATGAATGACGTGCCGCCCAACAAACGCCCGGTGAACATGGTGTTCCAGCACCTGGCACTGTTTCCCACCATGACCGTTGGTGACAACATCGGTTACGGCCTTAAACGCCGCAAGGTGCCTGCTGCCGAGCGCCGCAAGCGCATTGCCCGGGTGCTGGAGCAGGTGGGCCTGCCGGGACTGGAGCAGCGTAACCCTCAGGAACTGTCGGGCGGCCAGCGCCAGCGGGTGGCCCTGGCCCGTTGCCTGGTGCTGGAACCCACCCTGCTGTTACTGGACGAGCCGCTCGGGGCCCTGGACCTGAAACTGCGGGAGCAGATGAAGGTGGAGCTGAAGCACCTGCAGAAGCAGTTCGGCACCACCTTTGTGTACATCACCCACGACCAGTCCGAGGCCATGGTGATGTCGGACCAGGTGGCGGTGATGAAAAACGGCCGCTTCGAGCAGGTGGCGCCGCCGGAGGAGCTGTACCGGGAACCTGCCACACCCTTTGTGGCGGGTTTCGTGGGGGATAACAACCGGCTCTCCGGAGAGGTCGTCACCCTGGCGGACAACATGGCAGATATCCGGCTGGATAACGGCGAAGTGGTTCGGGGCCGGCTTGCCGCCAACGAGCTGTCCAGCGGTGACCGGGCCGAGCTGTATGTGCGCCCGGAATCCCTGATGTTCACCGGTGAGGCCCTGAAAGACGGCTTCTGTGCCATGCAGGCGAAGGTGCTGACCACCCTGTTTGACGGTGCTAACAGCCGGGTTGAGGCAGAAAACGGCGGCCAGCCGGTGTTTGCCCGCCTGCCGCAGGATGGCACGGCACCGCGCCTGACAACCGGCGCGGAGATCCGCCTGGCCTGGGATCCGAAACTGGCGCGGGTCTACGGAGCCGGTCAGTCGTGAATGCCTCTGCCAGCCGTTTGTCCCTCTGGTTGCTGTTAACGCCGTTTCTGCTCTGGATTGTGCTGCTGGTTCTGGTGCCGCACCTGCAGATGCTGCGGGTGTCGTTCCAGGTGCGGGAAAGCTGGGACACCCTGGCCTGGGGGCTGCAGCAGTACCAGAACTTTTTCAGTGAGTCCTATTACTGGCGTACCTTTGTACGTACCGGGGTGATGTCTCTGTTCACCACCTTTCTGACCCTGCTGATCGCCTTCCCCATTGCCTGGTACATTGCCCGCCTCGCCCGGGGCCGGAGCAAGGGCATCCTGTTCCTGGCTTGCCTGATCCCGTTCTGGGCCAGTGAGTTAGTACGTACTTACGGCTGGATGATCCTGTTGCGGGAGAGTGGCCTGTTCAGCTCCTGGCTGCAGGCGCTGGGTTGGGTCGATGGCCCGGTGGAGATGCTCTACAATGATGTGGCGGTGATCATTGGCCTGGTCTACAACGGCCTGCTGTTTATGGTGGTACCCCTGGTAACCACCCTGGATGGTATGGACGAGAACCTGGTGGAAGCCGGCTACGATCTGGGCGGTGGCCACGCCACCGTGCTGCGGGAGGTGGTTATTCCCTGGGCCATGCCCGGCATTGTTTCCGGCTGTATCGTGGTGTTCATGCTCACCCTCGGCAGTTACCTGACACCGATACTGATGGGCGGCAAGGACAGCGCCTGGTTTACCGAGCAGATTTTCACCCAGTTTATTACCCGCTTTAACTGGGAGCAGGGTGCCGCACTGGGGGTATTGCTGCTGGTGTTGTCATCACTGATGGTGTGGCTTGGCCTGAAACTGACCGGCCAGTCCCTGCGCAAGGTGATGGGGTGATGCCATGATCCGTTCCGTGCCCCGGTCCCGGTTGTTTGATGCCCTCTACCTGGGCTACCTGGTGGCGTTCTTTGTGTACCTGGCCCTGCCGCTGCTGGTAACGGCCGTGTTTGCCTTCAACGACTCGCCCTTTCCGTCATTGCCCTGGCAGGGATTTACCCTGGACTGGTACCTGGCCGATGGCAGTGAGGGGCGTACCGGGCTGTTTCACGATGACAGTTTGCTCGGCGCTCTCTGGGTCAGCACCAAGATCGCCTTCTGGGTCACCCTGGCCAGTGTGGCGCTGGGTTGCGTGAATGCTGTGCTGTTCGAGCGCTTGCAGTTCCGGGGTAAGGAATTCCTGTATCTGTTAATGCTGTTGCCGCTAGTGATTCCCGGGGTCATTCTGGGCGTGTCCATCCTGGTGTTCTACAGCGGCACCGCCAATGAAGTGTCGCGGCTGTGGGGTATCGAACTGGATGTGTTCCGGCCTGGTATGCCCCTGGTGGTGATGGGTCAGGTGACCTTTATCACCACCCTGGCTACCCTGGTGATCGGCGCCCGGTTGCGAAAGTTTGACCGGCAACTGGAGGAAGCCGCCCTGAACCTGGGAGCAACGCCGCTGGTGGCCTGGTTTACCGTTACCTTGCCCTGGTTGCTGCCGTCCATTCTGGGCGCGGCCGCCATGGCGTTCCTGATGTCCTTCGAAAACTTCAACACCACCGTGATGCTCACGGGCAGCGATACGCCGCTCACCGTGGCGCTGTTCAATCGCCTGCGGGAAGGCTCGACACCGGTTCTCAATGCGATGGCGCTGTTCCTGATGGTGGTGTCGGCCCTGCTGGCCCTGTTTACCCTGCGACAAAAAGGCTCAGGCTAAGCGGGTTCTGTCGCGGTTGGTTACGGTCTATACTGCCTGAACAATTCATATAAGCAGGTTTAATCTTGCGTGCGGCCAATCGATTCTCGCTTCTAGCTTTCCTGGCCAGCTTTGTGCTGCTGTGTCTGCCGTTAATCGGTCAGGCTGCCATGCAGCCGGTGGATGAAGGCTGGCAATACCGCTGGGGGGATTCACCCCTGATGCCCGATGGCACTCCGCAATGGATTGTGCAAGACGAACCGGGGCAGTGGCACGACATTGGTTTTCCCTCCAATCCTCCCGACCGGGCCGGCCGCGAGCACGCGTGGTTCCGGGTAACCCTGCCGGAAGGCGAGTGGTTTTCCCCCATGCTCTACATATACAGCGTGGATATCATTGTGCAGGCCTGGTTTCAGGGCGAGCTGCTCTATCAGTATGGCACCTTTGATGAACAGGGCCGGGGCCGGTTTGAAGGCTGGCCCTGGCACGAAATACCCCTGCCGGAGAACTACGAAGGCGAGACGGTGTATTTCCGGGTCTTTTCCAATTACACCGATATCGGGCTGTGGGGCGAGGTGGCCATTCTCGACCACCCGGACCTGGTGCTGCACCTGGTCAGCCGCTCGGCGAAAAGCCTGGTGATTGCCACCATTTGCGGACTGATTGCCCTCCTGGCCCTGATTTTTGCCAGTATCCAGCGCGGACCGATGGGTTTTGCCAGTATTGCCCTGTTCTCCCTGGTGACCTCGACCATGCTGGTGGCGGAAACCCCCGCCAGTTTGTTGATTGCCTACCAGCCACTGCTTTGGGACTACCTGGCGGCGGGTTCCTATTTCCTGGTTCCGGTTACCCTGGCTTTGTTGCTGCAGCAGTGGCTGGACCACCAGAGCCCGGCTGTACTGGGCTGGCTCTGGAAATTCCATCTGGGGTTTGCGGTGCTGGCGCTGCTGGCGTCGTTGTCGGGGCTGATCAACCTGTCGTCTGCCTTTCCGGTGTTTGACGGCTTGCTGCTGGTGTCGCTGTTGCTGCTGGTGGGTTCTGCGGCGCTCCGGTTCCGGGTGTTGTACCGGGAGCAACAAATCCTGCTGGTAGCTTGCGGGTTATTCGCGGTGTTGCTGATTGCCGATATGGCGGTGGCACACGGTTTCCTGCCCTGGGGCTGGTTGGTACCGGCAAGCTGGGGTGCACTGGCCTTTGCCCTCGCGGTGGTCAGCATTTCCGTGTGGCATTTCAGCCGCACCCAACAAGCACTGCAGCAGATGACGGTGCACCTGGAGCAAAAAGTGGCCGAACGCACGGCCCGGGCCGAGGCCCTGGCAGAGCGGGAAGCGGCGCGCTCCCGCCTGCTGGCCCTGGAGAGCCGGAAAAGCCAGAAATTGGCGGATCTGATCTCCGGAATCCAGGACTGCGAGGCACTGGAGCAAGCCTTTGGGCTGCTGGTCCGCGCCCTGCCAGGGCTTTACATGCCGATGGCCGGCAGTTTCTACCGCCGCAGGCCGGACGGCGGCTATGTGCGTGAAGCAATATGGGGGCCGGCGGCCGAGAGCGCCTTTCCGGCGAGTCTCGACAGGGGGCTGCCTTCATTGAAGGAGACCACGCTGCCATTGCGCAGCCAGGCGTTACCCGACCCGTTATGCTTTTTGCTCAGGGTAGAACCCGGGCTGACCGGCGACAGCCCGGAGGGCGTGCTGTTACTGGCCCATCCCAGATTGCCTGAGAGCCTCAAGGGTTATGGCACGGTGCGGGTTGTGGCCTGGGTTTACCAGTCGGTGGAGAAGCTCGGGATTACGCTGTCTGGCCTGGCGCTCAGGGAAGAATTACAGCGTTTCTCTTACGAGGACGGACTGACGGGCCTTAAAAACCGCCGGCATTTTGATGAACTGTTCCGCCATGAACAGGAAGTTTCCCGGCGCAGCGGGCGAAGCCTGAGTTTGCTGATGCTGGATATTGACCATTTCAAACGCTTTAACGATACCTACGGCCACGAAGCCGGAGACGAAGCCCTGAAAATGCTCAGCCGGGTGCTGGCACGGCATTTCCGGGGTAGCGATACCGTTTGCCGGTATGGCGGTGAGGAGTTTGCTGTGCTGCTGCCGGGAGCTACGTCTGCCGAGGCTACCGAACGTGCAGAGGCCCTGCGGCGAGCGGTTGCCAGTGAGCCGGCGGGGGAGGGGTGTGCGGTGCCTGAACACCTGACGGTGTCGGTCGGGGTGGCCTGCTGGCCAGAGAGCTGTACCGAGTTTGGCGATCTGTTCCGGGCCGCCGACCGGGCCCTGTACCGGGCTAAACATGCCGGCCGCAACCGGGTGGCTGCGGCCGAAGCATGAAGGTCAGTGCCAGATATTGCTGTCGATTTTCTCGTGCAGCTCCGGGTAATCCTTGGATTTGAAGTGAGGCACCAGGCCTTCCTTGCGTTGGGCCAGGTAGTCCTTGGTCAGTTTCACCACGGTACCGGACAGCAGCACGATGGCAATCAGGTTGATGGTCGCCATCAGTCCCATAGAGGCATCGGCCGCGTTGAACACGGTTACCACGGCCTCGTAACCACCCCAGACCACCATGCCCAGTGCCGCCAGGCGCAGAATAGTCAGGCCCAGTGTATTGCCGCCCTTCAGGTACACCAGCGCGTTCTCGGCGTAGGTGTAGTTGGCCACAATAGAGGTAAAGGCAAAGAACAGGATGGCGATGGCAATGAAGTAACCGCCGAAATCCCCGAGGTGAACTTCCATGGCCTGCTGGGTAAGCTGGGTGCCGGTTACGCCGGAACCCGGCTCCAGAACGCCGGCCAGCAGGATCATTACGGCAGTGGCGGTACACACGATAATGGTGTCGATAAACACGCCGAAGGCCTGTACCAGCCCCTGTGAAGACGGGTGGTGCGGAGCAGGTGTGGCCGTGGCGGCGATATTCGGGGCAGAACCCATGCCTGCCTCGTTGGAGAACAAGCCGCGCTTGATGCCGTTGAGCATGGCCGCAGTGATGGAACCGGCCGCGCCACCGGCGGCTTCTTCAAGGCCGAATGCGCTCTTGACGATCATCGCCAGGATGCCCGGCACTTCGGTGATGTTCATGGCCATCACAATCAGCGCCAACAGCACGTAGGCACCGGCCATGAACGGCACCACAAATTCCGCGAAGCGCACAATCTTGCGCAGGCCGCCGAAAATCACGATGCCGGCAAAGAACGCGATCGCAATACCCACGCCCAGTTTAGGTGTGCCGAAGGCACCTTCCATGGCATCGGCAATGGAGTTGGCCTGTACTGCGTTGAACACCAGGCCGAAGGAAATGATCAGGCACACTGCAAAGATAGCGGCGGCCCAGGGCGCCTTCAGGCCCTTGGCAATGTAGACCGCCGGGCCGCCCCGGTACTGGCCTTTGCCGTCACGCACCTTGTACAGCTGCGCCAGGGTGCTTTCGGCATAGCCGGTGGCCATGCCTACCAGCGCTACCATCCACATCCAGAAAATGGCACCGGCGCCACCCAGGTAAAGGGCGACCGCCACGCCGGCCAGGTTACCGGTACCGACCCGCGACGCGAGGCTGGTACACAGGGCCTGGAACGGCGAAATACCGTGTACATCGCTCTCGCGGGAACCGCGGATGGCACGGACCATTTCGCCAAAGTTGATGAACTGCAGAAAACCCAGGCGAATGGTAAAGAAAACACCCACGGCCAGCAGGCCGTATACGAGGACATAGCCCCAGAGAATCGAATTGAGAAAATCGACAATTGCAGTCATGGAGTGACGCCTTGTGATTTGTGGATGAAAGTTAACGAAGTCGCGGGGAAGTCTAGCACGGTGAAATTACAGGCAGACTGCGGAAATCCGTGATTGCCGGGCTGCTGGGGATGTGCAGCCCGGCCTGAGTGGTGGCCTCAGACCACCAGTACCGGGCACTTGGCCTGGGAGGCCACCCGGTGGGACACACTGCCGAGGAACATGCCGTCTTTGTCGCTGTTGGTGCCCTTGGTGCCAACCACGATCAGGTCTGCTTCCTTTTCCTGGGCAAACTTCACAATCACCTTGGACGGCCGGCCCGCTTTCACGAAACCGCGCACCTTGGTAGCCCCATGCTCCTTGGCAAACTCCTTGGCGTGGTTCACCACCTCCTTGGCGTAGTCCGACAGCACCTTGTCCGGAATGTCCATGTCATCCGGACGGCCAATCGAGAGCGAGGCCTCGAACAGGCTGTGGTGTTTGTAGACACAGATGATGAAAATTTCCGCATCCGGTATCAGTCGCTGCAGCTCGATGGCCTCGTCCAGGGCCTTCAATGAGGTTTTGGAACCGTCTACGGCAGCCAGAATTCGTTTGAACATACCAGTCTCCTGTCAGTGGCCGGTTGCCCGGTTCAGTCTCGGTAAGCCAGGTCCCGCAGGAACAGCGCAATATCCGGGAAGGCAATGATCAGGCCGGCAGCAGCCACCAGCATGAAAATGAAAGGCGGCGTGCCTTTGATCACTTCCAGGTAGGGCCGCTTGAAAATCGCAATGGCGGTGAAAATATCGCAGCCAAACGGTGGTGTGGCAGAGCCGATGGCCACCTGCAGGGTAATCAGTACACCCACCAGCACCGGGTCCAGCCCGGTGGCCTGGATGGCCGGGGCGAAGATCGGCGTGAGTACCAGGATCACCACAATCGGGTCTACAAACATGCAGGCAATGAAGAAGGCCACACAGATGGCAATCAACACACCGACCGGGCCGGCGTCATTCACACCCACTGCTTCAAGAATGCTTTGCGGAATCTGGGCGAAGGAGATAATCCAGGAGAAGCCGTTACCCACGGCCACCAGGATAAACACCACGGCGGTGATCAGGCCGGTGGACTTGGCAATCCGGTAGACATCGGTGAGTTTGAGCGACCGGAAAATCACAAACTCCAGCAGGAAGGCGTAAAGCACGCATACAGCAGCCGCCTCGGTGGGGCTGAAGATACCGCCGTAGATACCGCCCACGATGATCACCGGGAACATCAGCGGCCAGGACGCATCCCGAACCGACAGAGCACGCTCTTTCCAGGAGGCCTTGGGCTCTGTAGGTACCTGGTTCTTGTAGGCGTAGATCAGGCAGTACACCGAGAACATGAACAGGATCAGCAGGCCGGGGCCGATGCCGGCAATAAACAGCTCGGCAATGGAGGTCTCGGAGATAACCCCGTAGATGATCATGCCGATACTGGGCGGGATCAGGAAGGCGATATCACTGGCGTTGATGATCAGCGCCAGGGTGAAGGGATCGGAATAACCGGCTTTCAGCATCTTGGGGCGCAGGGGCGAGCCTACCGCCACTACCGTCGCCTGGGTTGAACCGGAAACTGCACCGAACAGGGTGCAGGAGGTGGCGGTACTGATCGCCAGGCCACCTTTTACATGGCCGATGAACGACATGACCATGTTGATCAGCCGGTCGGCCGACTGGCCCCGGGTCATGATATCGGCGGCCAGGATAAACATGGGCACCGCGATCAACGACGCCGGCCGGATGCCACCCATCATCTGCTGGACGAATGTGCCCATCTGGCCGAAGCCGTCAAACATCATTACAAAGCCGAACACCGCAGCGGTGATCAGCGGGATCATCATCGGGAAGCCCAGAAGCAGCAGCCCGATCATGATAATCATCATCATAGTTGCCATGGTGTGAATATCCTTAGTGGTTCGGGTTCATGCGCTTCAGACTTCGGTTTCCGTATCGGCGTAGCCATCCACCACACCCGTCGACAGATAAACGTCTTTACTGGTGAGGTTTTTGATGGCGGTCAGGAAATACTGGATGCCGGTAATGGCAAAACCGACCGGTACCCAGACGTAGATCCACCAGATGGGCAGGCCCAGCGCCGGCAGAATGCGACCACGGCCGTACAGGGTTTCGATGTAGCCGTAGGAGTGGTAGCACAGGAAGAACATCACCACGGAGGTGAACAGGGCAATGAAAATCATCAGAGCCTTGCGGCCCTTGGCAGGAAAGGCATCGTAAACGGCAGACATCCGGATGTGGCGGCCATGGCGGGCAGCGTAGCCGATGCCGGCAAAGGTAATCAGGATAATCAGGATCCGGTTGATCTCGCCGGAGAAAAACAGGCCTTCTCCGAACACAAACCGGGCAATCACGTTAACGCAGGTGTTGACCGCCATGAGGATAACGCCGCCGGCCAGCATGACGGCTTCAATCCTGGCAATCCATTCATCAATAGTGCCCAGAAACCCGGGCAAACCGGATGCATAGGCACCGGTATCGTCTTCCACAGCCTCCTGAGGACGCTCAGACATGGATGGGGTACTCCGAAACAGGTCGCTCCCGGCCGGTAAATTCCCCGGCGGGGCGGGGTTGAACCAGGGCCGGACAACAAGGGGTGGCCGTGGCCACCCCCTGAATCCTGCCGGTTAGTCTTCCTGGACTGCCTTGAGGTCGGCCTTGAACTGGTTCAGCAGTTCCTGACCACTCTCACCGGTCATCTCGATGAACTTGTCTTCCACCTGCGGTGCCCGGGCACGGAAGGCTTCGATCTGTTCTTCGTTCAGACGGGTAACGGTAACCTCGTCGCTGGCAGCCTTGATCTTCTCAAGGGCTTCGTCGGCCAGGCCGTCGATATGCACGATGATTTCCTCGAACGCGAAGTCCGCAGCATCCCGCACCAGCTTCTTGTCTTCGTCAGACAGGCCGTTGTAGAAATCCTGGTTCGCCATCATGGCGGTGGTGAACCAGCCGTGGCCGGTGAATACCAGGTTCGGAGATACTTCGTACAGTCCGCCGGACTCGATCCAGAAAATCGGGTTTTCCTGGCCCTGGATCATATTGGTCTGCAGGGCACCGTACACTTCACCCCAGGGCAGCGGGGTGGGCGTCGCGCCGAAGGCGGAATAGGTTTCAGACAGAAGCGGGTTGGTCATAACCCGGATCTTCTTGTTCTTGAATTCCTCGGGGGAGGTGACCGGCTCGTCTACAGTCACCACGAATTCACCTTCCGGGTACATCTTCAGCAGTTCCAGGCCCTGCTCGGAGTACAGCTGGGGGAAGTCTTCGTTGATGGCCTCGGACTCACGGAAAAACTCGATCACCGTGTCCATGTCGGTGGGCATCAGGTACGGAATGAAGAAAATCTGGGCTTCGGGAATCAGTGAGCCGGTAAAACCGGGGGACTGGTTCACGAAGTTGAGGATGCCAGCCTGGGTCTGTTCCATGATGTCGTCAGACTCGCCCAGCTCACCGAAACGGAACACCTGCAGGGTGTGGTCGGAGTTCTCTTCGATGTATTCCTTGAATTTGTAGGCGTAAACGTCTTGAACATCGCCCTCGTATTCTTCGTGGGCGTAGCGCCAGTTGGCTGCATTTACCGCATTGGCTGCGGTCAGACCGGCAAACGCCAGTGCTGAAATACCCGCCAGTTTCCTGAATTTGCTTGTGCTGTTCATCGCGTTGTCTCCGCTCTTTTTTTCAGTTAATTCCTTGTTACCTTTTTTTAGACTGGCAAAACAAAGCGGTTTTCGCAAGGAAATGACCGAAATCAGGAAACACTGGCGGCAGGTTTCGCGGTATCGCAAGTCTATGAATTCAGACTTTATTCGGATTTTTGAGACAGGTTTCGAGGAAGCGGTGGAACTCCCGGGCCACCCTGTCGACACTGTTCTCCAGCCGGTGCCCGTCTGGCATTACCAGGGTTTCGAGGCGCTGCTCACGGGCCAACTCCAGAACCGGCATCACAGGTACGACATCATCATCCCAGCCATGAATGATGCGGGTATAACGGGCGCCAATCACCGGGCTCGATTGCGGATATTTCGGCAATGCCAGTGCCGGCGCCAGCAGAAAACAGCCCAGTACCGGGGTGGTGGCGCTGGTTTGTGCGCACACCCAGCCACCCATGCTGGAGCCGGCCAGGATGGTCCGCTCTGGCACGGCGCCGGCACTTTCAATGGCGGCTCGCATCTGCTTTAGCCGGACTGCCGGGTCTTTGCTGCTGCGGTGATCGATGGCCTCGGCCCGCACGCCATCAAACTCTTCAGCCACCGCTTTCAGGGCCTGGATCTTGGTGCTGCCCGGGCCGCTTTCCAGGCCATGGGACAGAAACACGAAAAACGGTTGTTCGGGCATGTCAGGCTCCCTGCATTCGGTCAGTCGGTTCAGGTTCGGGTTTGGGCCAGGATGTCGAGGGCGTGGCGGCGCTGGGCCGGCTCGTAGATATCAACGGTGAACATCAGCTCCTCCACCTGGATATCCGACAGCAGTTCGTCAAGCTGTTGTTTCAGGTCATCGGCGTTACCGATGATCTGCAAGCCCAGAAAATCCTTAACCCCGGCTTCTTCAGCGGCATTCCACAGGCCATTCATGGACTCCACCGGCGGCTTCATCCACAGCGGCTGGCCACGGAACAGCGACAGAATGCGCTGGTAGCTGGTGGTGCTCAGGAATTTGGCTTCTTCCATGGAGTCCGCCGGTACGGCCGGAATGGCCAGCATGGCGTAGGGCTGCTGCAGCTGCTCGGAAGGCTGGAAATTATCCCGGTACACCCTGAGCGCTTCGCGATACAGGCGCGGTGCAAAGTGGCCGGCAAAGGCATAGGGCAGCCCGCGCATGGCGGCCAGCTGGGCACTGTACAGGCTGGAGCCCAGCAGCCAGATCGGCACGTTGGTGCCGGCGCCGGGAATGGCTTTGACCGGCTGGCCCGGCTGCAGCGGCCCGAGCAGGGTTTGCAGGCGAGCGACGTCTTCAGGGAACTGCTCCGCGCCCAGACCCTCCCGGCGAAGCGCCCGGGCGGTAATCTGGTCGGTGCCCGGCGCCCGGCCAAGGCCCAGGTCAATGCGGCCCGGGTACAGGCATTCCAGGGTGCCGAACTGTTCGGCAATCACCAGTGGCGGGTGGTTGGGCAGCATCACGCCACCGGAACCGACCCGGATGCTCTCGGTCTTGCCGGCTATATGGCCCACCAGGACCGAGGTGGCGGAACTGGTGATACCTTCCATGTTGTGGTGTTCCGCCAGCCAGAAGCGCTTGAAGCCAAGCTTCTCGGCATGCTGGGCATAGGCCACGCTGTTGGCCAGCGTGGTGGAGACGGAATCGCCTTCGCGGACGGAGGCCAGTTCGAGCAGGGAAAAATCGGGTTTAATGGACATGGAACTCCGGGATTCTGAAGGGCTATCGATAGTGATCAATAAACAATGATGGTTCGGGCCGGTTTCTTCAAGGGCTGGCACGGTAGCGGGGCCGGATTTCCCTGCAAGTGCTAAAGTGCATGAACAGTCTGGCGCTCCGGTTCGTATATACCGGCCAGACAACAGGAGGAAAGATCATGCGTAGGGTGCTGATACAGTGTGTGAGTTTGGTTGTGTTTCTGGGCTTTGCCTCTTCGGCGGCGGCCCAGTCTTGCCCGGAATTTCTGGACCACGAGCAGCGCAAGCTGCATTCCCGGGATTCCGTTAATCTGTGCGAGGTGGCGGCGGGCCAGCCCATGCTGGTGGTTAATACCGCCAGCCGTTGCGGTTATACCGGTCAGTTTGAAGGGCTGGAGGCGCTGCACCAGCAACATAAAGACCGGGGCCTGGTGGTGGTCGGTTTTGCCAGTGATGATTTTCGCCAGGAGGCGGACACCGAGGAAGAAGCGGCCAAGGTCTGCTTTGTGAACTTCGGGGTGACGTTCACCATGATTGCGCCCACGCCGGTTACCGGCGAGCAGGCCAACCCGGTGTTCCGGGAAATTAACCGCCAGAGTGAGCAGCCGCGCTGGAACTTCACCAAGTACGTGATAGACCGCAGCGGCCAGGTGGTTGAGCGCTTCCCCAGCAAGGTCCGGCCGGACGATCCGCAGCTGATCGAGGCGATTGAAACGGTGCTGTGAGCCCTGGTTGATATGAGGAGAACACAATGACGGAGCCGACCGGCTACTACGAAGACAACACCACCCTGGCCCAGTACCTGGAGTTCCACTTTGGCGAGAGCTGGCATGGCGAGGCGAACTTCCCGAAAGAGCTGGCGGATGCCGCCATGGAGGCGCTGGACGGCCGGCAAACCTGCCGGGCCCTGGATATTGGTTGCGCAGTAGGGCGAACCACGCTTGAGCTGGCCCGGCATTTTGACCATGTAGACGGCGTGGATTTTTCCCAGACCTTTATCAACAAGTGCTGGGAAGTCATACGCGACGGCGCTGCCCGCTACGCCAGGCCCGAAGAAGGGGAGCTGGTGAGCTATCAGGAGCGCTCGCTGGAAGCCCTCGGGCTGTCAGACGCGGCGCGCAGGGTGGCGTTTCACCAGGGTGACGCCTGTGAGTTGGGTGACGTTTACCGGGATTACGACCTGGTGCTGGCGGGCAACCTGATTGACCGGTTGTACAAGCCGTCCCTGTTCCTTGAAACCATCCACGAACGCATCAACGACCTGGGCCTGCTGGTGATTGCCTCGCCCTACACCTGGCTGGAGGAGTACACACCGAAGCAGGAATGGCTGGGCGGGTTCCTGAAAGACGGCGAACCCTACAGCACCCTCGATGGCCTGAAAGATAGGCTGTCGCCCCGTTTCCGGCTGCTGACAGAGCCCCGCAGCCTGCCGTTTGTGATCCGGGAGACTCGTAACAAGTTCCAGCACAGCTTCTCGGAACTCACCATCTGGGAAAAAATGCCCGCTTAACAGCGATTGTCACGAAAAGGTCATATGGGGCGGTTATTCTGAACACTCATCAGGACAATGCATTGTGTTGGTGCATCGTGTGATTACTTCAGCCGGGGTTCTTCCCCGGTTTTTTTGTTTGCCCGGCGAAACCGGCAAACCCGGCCATCTGAAAGAAGATGGCGTCACCCCGACTGAGGGGAAGACAATCCGACTGGCAAGGGCGTCACTGGCCAACGGTGGGGTCTGA